>Ga0316600_10000022_pt1 | contig 163476 bp, 140 predicted proteins | sample OWC_soil_day5_CT_FD_207652 | JGI IMG/M metagenome (GOLD analysis project Ga0316600, IMG submission 207652) | Wetland soil microbial communities from Old Woman Creek delta, Ohio, United States - OWC_soil_day5_CT | ecosystem: Environmental > Terrestrial > Soil > Wetlands | place: USA: Ohio... | reverse complement strand
GCGGCGACGGCAACGACACGCTGATCGGCAATGACGCCGACAACCTCCTGTACGGCATGCGCGGCAACGACACCCTGATTGGCGGTGCGGGCAGCGACACGGCCGGTTATACCGGCGCACTGGCCGATCACCGGATCGTGCTGGGCACGGATGGCGAAGTCAGGATTGTTGCCAGCGCCAGTGGCGACATTGATACGATCAGGGAAATCGAGCTGGGCAACTTTGCAGGCACGGCCGTTGATCTGCGCTTCACTCAGGCTGACAGCGCAACTTTGCAGGAAATTGGGTTGATGTACCAGATCGTGCTGGGTCGGGCCGGTGATGTGGAAGGAATCAACTACTGGGCAGAGCATGATATGGACACGGTAAGCCTGGCCAGCTGTTTTACGGGGGCGCCGGAGTTTGGTGCGCGTTATGGCGCACTAGATGATGCAGCCTTCCTGAACGAGATGTACCACAATGCGTTGCACCGCGACGCCGATGCCATAGGGCTGGCATACTGGGAGCACTATCTGGCAACGCACACGCGGGCCGAATTGCTGGCTGGCTGGATGAATGCGCCCGAGTTGCTGGCGACCCAGTTCGGCAGCGGTGGACTCTGGCTGGTGTGAGTACTTTGCTTCGCCGGTGGCGGAAATGGAGGCGAAACGGCACCGCCTGCCACTGATTGCCGCAACAAGCATCAACCGATGGAGTAGCGCAGAGGATTTCATGGAACGAATCACAGCCCAGTTTCTCGACATCATCGAACATATCGGCGTGATCATGCTACTGGTGGATCCGGACAGCGGCACCATCGTGGACTCGAATCTGGCCGCTGCCGCCTTTTATGGCTATCCGCGTGCGCAGCTTATCGGCATGCCGATGAGCCGGATCAATGCCAGTCCGCCGGAAATACTGACGAAGGAAATGCAGCGTGCGTTGAGCAGGGAGTGCAACATCTTCAATTTTTCGCACCGGCTGGTGTCAGGTCAAATGCGCGAAGTGGAAGTGCATTCGCACCCGATTGATCTTCAGGGCAAGCGCCTGCTATTTTCGATCGTGCATGACATCACCGAACACAAGCGGAATTACGAAGCGCTGCAATTGCAGAGCAGCATCACCGCCAACGCGGCTGAAGGCATCTTGCTGATCAAGGCCGAGGATGGCGTGATCGTGTACACCAATCACCGCTTCGACGAAATGTTCGGCTACGCGCCGGGAGAACTGGTCGGGCAGCACGTGTCGGTGGTCAATGCGCCTTCGTCGATATCTCCGAAAGAAACCGCACAACGGATATTTGGTGCGCTGCAGACCGAAGGGGTGTGGCGCGGAGAAATCTATAATCGCAGGAAAGATGGCCGCGCGTTCTGGTCTTACGCACATCTGTCTGCCTTTCATTCGCCCGATCTGGGTACGCTGTGGGTCAGCTATCAGTCGGATATTACCGCGCGCAAACAGGCCGAGCGCAGGCTGCGGGATCAGGCCAATCTGCTGGAACTGGCGCATGACGGCATCATCGTCCGCAATCTCGATTCGTGCATCACCTATTGGAACCGGGGGGCGGAAGAACTGTATGGCTGGCCACGAGCCGAAGCACTGGGCAAGGTCACGCATGAATTGCTGCAAACCGGATTTCCGGCGCCGCTGGCCGACATCAAGGCCGAGCTTGAGCGCAGCGGGCGCTGGGAAGGCGAGCTGACGCACAGCCGCAAGGATGGCTCGCAAATCATTGTTGCCAGCCGCTGGCAGATGCAGGCGGATGACGGCATGCCTGGCATCGTGATGGAAATCAACAACGACATCACCGAGCGCAAGCGGCTGGAACATGAGCTTGAGCGTCAGGCGCATACCGATTACTTGACTGGCGCTACCAATCGCCGCCATTTCATGGAAATCGCCGAGCTTGAGCTGGCGCGCGCGGTCCGTTACGGTAATCTCCTCACCATCCTGATGCTCGATATCGATTATTTCAAACAGGTCAATGACACCTATGGCCACAGGATGGGGGATGCCGTTCTCGTGCAACTGACTGAAATCTGCCGCCAGATTTTGCGCAAGGTGGATATTTTTGCCCGGTACGGCGGCGAGGAATTTGTCATTTTGCTGCCGCAGACGGGCATGGCCGCGGCAATGAAAACGGCGGAGCGGTTGAGGGTGGCGGTGGAAAGTGCCAGGATCCCGATGGAAAGAGGATTGCCATTGCATTTCACTGTATCGGTGGGCGTTGCTTCGCTGGAACGAAAAGACGACAATCTGGATGTCTTGCTCAGTCAGGCGGATAGGGCGCTGTATGCCGCCAAGCATGCCGGGCGCAACACCATTCGTTCTTCGCTTCAACCGCAGGCAGGGAACACGCCGCCGCTTTGATGGCAGAACTTGATGCAAGCACTTCAAACATTGACAGAAAAGGACGCCAAAATTGGATGCAACCAGTACTGAAATCCTGATTAACTTGGTAGCAGCTGTGGTCGCCGGGGGATTGATTGGTTTGGAACGGAGTTATTTTGCCCGGCCGGCCGGCTTTCGCACCCACGCCATCGTATGCATGGCGTCGAGCCTGTTGATGACCTATAGCGCCCATCAATGGGGCTTCATGCACCATGCGCCGCTGGATGCGATAAAGTCCGACCCGGTACGGCTTGCTCAAGGGATTCTGTCTGGTATTGGTTTCATTGGCGCCGGCGCCATCATCAAATCGGGACTCAGCATCAGCGGGTTGACCACGGCCGCATCCATTTGGGTGACGGCCTCGATAGGCATTCTGATTGGTGTCGGCTTTTACATGCCGGCCGCTGCGGCCACCATTCTGACGCTGGTCATTCTTGGGCTGTTCCCCTGGATTGAAGATCAGCTTCCATCACGGTTGTATACCCATAGTTTCATCCGTTTCAAACGGAGTGATTCAATGGATGAAGCAGAAGTGCGGCAGCTCATTCACCAGCATAACTTTCGTATTATTTCGCTGAGTTTCAGTGTTTCTGAAACGAACGATGCGTGTGAATACAAGATGCTGATGCGCACATCCGATGGAAAAAACATCTCTGCGCTGGCAGAAAGCTTGCGCATAACGCCGCGCTTCATCGGCTACGGCATTACTCCGTCCGGCGATTGAAGCCTTCCAGATGGCTTGGTCGCAAAAAAACGCCCGCTGGCTTCCAACAGCGGGCGCATAAATCATTGGAGAGGACTACGTTTACAGTATTGGCGACTGCGCAATATTAATGTTGACATTGCGCAAACATACCAAACTGTGGCGGTTTGCGCATGATCTATATCAAGCCGCAGCCAGCGCGCGGTCCAGATCAGCCAGCAGATCGTCGATATGCTCGATGCCGATCGACAGGCGTAGCATGTCTTCGCTGACGCCGGCCTTCTTCAGTTCGTCCGCATTCAGTTGACGGTGCGTGGTCGAGGCTGGATGCGTCGCCAGCGATTTCGCATCGCCGATATTGACCAGCCGCGTGAACAATTGCAATGCATCAAGCACCCGCGCGCCAGCCGCGCGCGGGTCGCCGCCATTGCTCTTCAGGCCGAAGGTCAGCAGCCCGGAGGCCTTGCCGCCCATGTATTTCTGCGCCAGCGCATGATCGGGATGATCCGGCAGGCCGGCATAGTTGACCCAGCCGACTTTCGGGTGCTGGTCGAGAAATTTCGCAATCGCGAGCGCATTATCGCAGGTGCGTTCCATCCGCAACGCCAGCGTTTCGATGCCCTGCAGGATCAGGAAGGCGTTCATTGGCGCCATCGCCGCGCCCATGTTGCGCAGTGGCACCACGCGTGCGCGCGCGATGTAGGCGGCACGCCCCATTTCTTCGGTATAGGTCACGCCATGGTAGGACACATCAGGCTCGTTCAGCCGCTTGAAGCGCGCCTTGTGTTCGGCCCAGGGGAAATTGCCGCTATCGACAATCGCGCCGCCCAGGCTGTTGCCGTGGCCGTTCATGTACTTGGTCAGCGAATGGACCACGATGTCGGCACCCCATTCGAATGGGCGCCATAGAGCGGGGCTGGGGACCGTATTGTCCACGATCAGTGGAATGCCGTGCGCGTGCGCAATTTCGGCCAGCCGTTCGATATCAGTCACGTTGCCCAGCGGATTGCCGACCGATTCGCAATAGATGGCCTTGGTTTTTTTGTCGATCAGCGGCGCGAAGCTCTCCGGTTTTCTCGGATCGGCAAAGCGGCCTTCGATGCCGAATTGCGGAAAGGTGTGCGCGAACAGGTTGTAGGTGCCGCCGTACAGGGTCGAGGATGAAACGATGTTGTCGCCGGCTTCGGCAATGGTCTGGATCGCATAGCTGACCGCTGCCATGCCGGAGGCAAGCGCCAGGCCGGCAATGCCGCCTTCGAGTGCCGCGACCCGCTTTTCCAGCACGTCGTTGGTCGGGTTCATGATGCGGGTGTAGATGTTTCCCGACACCTTGAGGTCGAACAGGTCGGCGCCGTGCTGCGCATTGTCGAATGCATAGGAAACGGTTTGGTAAACCGGAACAGCGACGGATTTGGTGGTCGGGTCGGGCGAATAGCCCGCATGAATTGCAAGGGTTTCGAGTTTCATGACGGATATTGGATCAGGCAAGATGACAAAAGAAGGGAACCACAATGGAACAAATATACCCGATTGCACGCGCCCGATCTTGCGCCAGCGCATAATAAATCCAGTCTGTGTTGCCATGATGGGGGGGGCAGTGGCCGCGCAGCCGTCCGGTGGCTTGGTGGTTCCTGCAAGCCGGGCGTTTTGTCATGTGTGAGCGTTGGCGACAGTTTCAGGGGTTTCTTAAAGCCACGCGCGTTACGCGCGGCAACGAATGGTATGCGCAATATGGAAATCAATTGCCACTTTTAGGATTGGTTGTGTGCAAATTTAAGCAGCAAAATAAAAATTCGTGTACATTTCCACTTTTACACCCGGTGGTTTGGCTGCCCCGAAACGAAAAACGGGAATAGCCATGCCGGCGGCGCGGTTATGCAACCGGGCGGTCACAGAACCGTCTAATATCCTGATGAACGGTTGTCAGTCATTGCGCTTTCCGGTTTCGGCATCCTTGCCGGATCACGGCTGACCCCACTTGAAACGCATGCTGCCGCTGCCCTGCGGCTGGCTGTCATGCAAGGAGCTCACACGATGACCACACATGTGCTGGTACAGGATCTGGGACTGAAAAAACGTTCCGGTCATCATGGCCAATGGAAAATCAACCAGAACGCGGTTCTGGTCGAGATCACGATTGACGGCAAAGCCATCCGTGCCGAAGAGGGCGACAACGTGCTGATCGCGGCGCGCAAGGCCGGGATCGAAATTCCGTCAATGTGCTCCGATTCGCGCACCAATCCGAACGCCGACTGCGGCATGTGCGTGGTCGAGATCGATGGCGATCCGACACAGGTGAAGGCGTGCGAAACGAAAGTGCGTGCCGGCATGAGCGTGGTGGCGAATTCGCCCGCGCTGGCCGAAACCCGCAAGGGCATCCTGAATAATTATCTCAGCAATCACAATGCCTATTGTTTGCCGCCGTGTTCATACCGCTGTCCGGCGAACATCGACATCCCCGGATATCTCGGCCTGATCGCGCAAAAGAAATATGTCGAAGCGACCGCGCTGATCAAGGAAAAGCTGCCGCTGCCGCAGATCATTGGCCGCGTCTGTCCGCGCCCGTGCGAAAGCGTGTGCCGCCGCGCGCAGGTAGATAACGAGCAACCGGTGGCGATCTGTTCGCTCAAGCGTTTTGCCGCCGACCGCGCGCGTGAACTGAACGCGATCACGCAGCCGCAACCGAAAGCGCCGAGCGGCAAGAAGGTGGCCGTGGTTGGCGCCGGACCGGCCGGTCTGACCGCCGCCTACTACCTTGCACTCGAAGGCCACAAGGTCACGATTTTCGAGGCGCAGGAAGCTGCCGGTGGCATGCTGCGCTACGGCATCCCGCCATATCGCTTGCCGAATCAAGTGCTGGATGACGAAGTGAACGATATCGTCGCGCTCGGGGTCGAGATCAAATACAACCAGAGTCTGGGGCGCGATTTCATGTTCCCCGACCTGAGCGCGAATTTCGACGCCACTTTCCTCGCGATTGGCGCCTGTGTCGGCAAGATGGCGCGCATCCCGAACGAAACCGTGCCGGGCGTGATGGCGGCGGTCGATTTCCTGGCGAAAGTAAACCGTGGCGAACGGGTCGATCTCGGCCAGAACGTGGTCGTGATCGGCGGCGGCTTTACCGCGGCCGACGCGGTGCGCACCGCACGCCGGATGGGCGCGCCGAACGTGACGCTGTCGTACCGTCGCACGCGCAAGGAAATGCCGGCCAGCCCGCATGAAATTCACGATTGCGAAGTCGAAGGCGTGGTGCTCGATCTGCTGTCGGCGCCGGTTGAAGTGAAAGTCAACGACGCGGGCCGTGCGGTTGGCCTGGTATGCCAGCGGATGCAATTGGGCGAGCCCGACGCCAGCGGCCGCCGCAGCCCGGTGCCGGTGCCGGATTCCGATTATCTGATTCCGGCCGACACGGTGCTGCTGGCGATCAGCCAGGATGTCGATGTGAAAAGCATGAAGATCACAGATATCGAAACCACCAAATGGGGCAGCATCAACATCGACGACAAGACGATGAAAACCAACCTGCCGGGCGTGTTTTCTGGCGGCGATGCTTCGCTTGGCGCGGCGACCGCGGTCGAAGGCATTGGCCAGGGACGGCGCGCGGCGTTCGCGATCGATGCCTATCTGAAAGGTGCGGACGATGCGACGATTGCGAAGGTGATTGAAGTCGAGCGGCCGAAATTCTTCGACATCGGCGCGTTCCCGAAACAGAAGGCGACGCTGACCGAAATGCCGGTGCTGCCGCAGGAAGCGCGCGCGTGCGAATTCGGCAAGGACGTCGCGCCGGGCGATACCGGCGCGGAATCCGCCACTGGCGCGTTCCTCGAAGTCGAACTCGGCTTCACCGAAGAGCAGGCGGTAACCGAAGCGGAACGCTGCCTGCAGTGCGTATGCCAGGCAGCAGGCACCTGCAATCTGCAGAAATATTCGCTTGAGTTCGGTGCCGGCACGAAGGAATACGTCGGTCCGATTGCTTTCATGCACAAGCCGAACAAGGGGCCGGCGCCGGCAAAAATCTCGCGTTAACGCCAGCGAAAGAAAGGACTTTGCCATGACGAACAACATCACCAAGTTTTCAGGCTGCGGTGTCGCAGAAACGCTGGAAGACAACTACATCCAGACCCACAAGGCGCCGACCTCGCTGCACGAGCCGGTAGTGCAGGGCAGCGATGCGCTGGAAGCGTTTTACACCCCGCTCAAATCGCTGCCGTTTTTCGAGTTGCACAAGGAAAAGTGCATCCAGTGCCACAATTGCGTCCGCATCTGCGACGAAGTGCAGCACCGCAAGGTGTATACCGTCGATCAGATCGGCTATCCGGCGCTGGTCAGCGGCACCTACGATTACCGTGATACCGAATGCAACAACTGCGGCCAGTGCGTCAGCGCCTGCCCGACCGGCGCGTTGAAAAACCTGCTCGATTCCGGCAAGCTGCTCTCCGCCAACCGCGAAAAGGTGACAACCGTGTGCAGTTATTGCGGCGTCGGTTGCGCGATCGATCTCGAAGTCGAGAACGGCAAGGTGGTCGCGGTCAGCGGTTCGTTCACGTCCGACGCGAACGAAGGCAACCTGTGCGTCAAGGGTCGTTTCGGCCATGAATTCATCAACAGCCCGGATCGGCTGAAAACGCCGATGATCCGCCGCGGCGGCAAGAACAGTCCGCTGGAACCTGCCAGCTGGGAAGAAGCGCTGAAATTTGTCGCCGACGGGTTGAACAGGGTCAAGCAGAAATACGGTTCGGAAGGCATCGGCGGCTTTTGCTCGTCGCGCGCGACCAACGAAGACAATTACGTGTTCCACCGCTTCGTGCGCACCGTGCTGCACACCAACAACATCGACCACTGCGCGCGCTTGTGCCACATGGCCTCTGCCGTAGCGCTGGAAATGTCGGTCGGCAGCAGCGCGCCTTCCGCCTCGACGCCGGACATCCGCATGGCCGATGCATTCATCGTCGTCGGCTCGAACACGACTGAAACGCACCCGGTGATTTCGAGCGCGGTGCTGAAGGCGAAATACGAGGATGGCGCGAAGCTGGTGGTGGTCGATCCGCGCCGGATCGAAATGGTCGATCATGCCGACATCTGGCTGCGGCCGAAGCTCGGCACCAACGTCGCGGTGCTGAACGGCATCGCCAACGTGATCATCGCCGAAGGGTTGGCGAACCCGGCCTTCATCCAGGCGCGCACCGAAGATTACGAAGTGTTCAAGGACACGGTGGCGAAATACACGCCGGAATACGTGGAAAAAATCAGCGAAGTGCCGGCCGAGCGCATCCGCGAAGCGGCGCGCGCCTATGGCAAGGCCAAGCGCGGCATGCTGCTGTGGGGTATGGGCATCACCCAGCATCTGACCGGTGTGCAGGGCGCGCTGGCGCTGTCGAACCTGATGCTCCTGACCGGCCATGTCGGCCGTCCGGGCGCGGGTTTCATCCCGATCCGCGGCCAGAACAACGTGCAGGGTACGAGCGACATGCAGGGCCAGCACAATGCGCTGCCAGGCTACCACGGCATCAACAATCCGGAACATCGCGCCAAGTTCGAACAGGCCTGGGGTGCGCCGCTGGCGACCAACGAAGGCTTGACCGTGGTCGAGATGGAGGAACAAGCGGCCGAAGGCAAGATCAAGGCGCTGTACATCATGGGCGAAAACCCGATGGGCAGCAGCCCGGACGTGAACCATGTCGAAAAAGGCCTGAAGCAATTGGAATTCCTGGTGGTGCAGGACATGTTCCTGAACGAAACCGCGCAACTGGCCGATGTCGTATTCCCGGCCTGCAGCTTCGCCGAAAAGGATGGCACATTCACCAACACCGAGCGTCGTGTGCAGTTGCTGCAACCGGCGATCCCGCGCGTGGGTGAAGCTCGGCCGGACTGGGAAATCATCTGCGCGGTGGCCGAAGCGATGGGTACGAAATTCGGCTATGAGTCCAGCGCACAGGTGATGGAAGAAATCGCGTCGCTGGTGCCGTCCTATGGCGGCATCCGCCACGAACGGCTGACCAATGGCGGCCTGCAGTGGCCGTGCCTCGACACCGACCATCCGGGCACGCGCTTCCTGTATGCGGAAAAATTCCCGACCGCCAGCGGCAAGGGCAAGTTTTGGGCAGTCGAATATGAAAACCTGGGCGAACAATCGGATGACAAATATCCGCTGGTGCTGTCCACCGGCCGCCTGCTGGAGCACTACCACACCGGCACGATGTCGCGCCGCAATATCGGTCTGGATGCGATGAAGCCGGAGGGCGAAATCGAACTCAACCCGATCGACGCCAAGCGCTTCCACATCGCGCACGGCGAAAAGGTCCGGCTGGTAACGCACCACGGCCACATCGAAGCCAAGGCCAAGGTGACCGAGCGTTCGCCGGAAGGCACAGCGTTTTATCCGTTCCACTTCGCAGAGGCGAACGCGAACCGGCTCACCGGCTCCAGCTTCGACAAGATGTCGAAGACCCCGGCGTACAAGCGCACGGCCGCAAGGGTGGAAAAAATCGGCGCCTGAAGACGTTTCCTGCGCTGAAATGGCCGGCATTGTTGCCGGCCTTTTTTATTTGCCGGCCACCGTTTTTCGTTGTGCTGCATGCCTCACACAGCAACGACCATTTAGTGTGACGCCGTTGGGTTTCTAAATTAAAATTTCCCCGGTTTTCTAGCACCTCATTCATTATTTTGACCACAAGGCGGGGTTGGCTCGTTCCGCCTAACTCGGGGGGATTGTCATGCGCTTTAAAAAAGTAGTGCCGTTGCTGGCCGCCATCATTCTGCTGGCCGGTTGCGGGAAAAATAAAATAACCTGTTCAGATGAAACTGCGCAAAGCGTCATTCATAGTCTTCTCACGGAGGAAACCGAAAAGGTGACCGCCAGCCATAAAAAAGATGATGGAACGCCGGTGTTTGATACGGCAAAAATCCGCGCCACCCTCCAGCAAATAAAAATAACGGTCGGGAACATCCGGACATCGAAGCAGGATCCGAACAGCACCAAGGTTTTTTGCGAAGGAACGCTCAAGCTGACGGTGCCGACAGATTTGCTGAACGAGGCCGACAAAGGGCGCGAACTGCTCCGGCATGAAAAGATTTCCGATTACGCCAAACGTGTCGGCTTTGAAAAAACGGCCGATATCTTTAGCAAGGGCATCATTTACAATGCGCAGCCGACTGACGATGGCAAGAAAGTCTTCGTTGAAATCGAAAATGCAAAGCTGCCGGTTTCGATGCTGGATGAAATTGTGTCCTCCGCCATGGCAAGGCCTCTGGTAGAAGAGCGCAAGGTACAGCAGGAGCAGATGGAAGCGAAACGCCAGGCTGAACAGGTGGCGGAAAATGAGCGCATCAAGGCCGAAAGCGCAAAGCAGCAGCAGGAACAGCGCCAGGCGAATCTGGGTCAGGCCAAAGCGAATAATGAACTGATCAATCAGCAAATCAATGAAATCTGGGGTAGCCTGCCCGACTTCACCCGCAAGACATTGCTTGCGCAGCAGCGCGCATGGATCAAAAAGAAAGAGGTTGATTGCAAGGTCGAAGCAGCCGGGAAAACCACCGATCCGACCGACAAGGAAACACACAGGCTCAACTGTGACAGCCTGGTGACGAAGCAGCGCGCGCAGTATCTGCAGCAATACCTGCAGCGCTAATTCCGGCGAAAATGGGCAGTATCACGCTCGCGTGGATGGAGGTGGCCGGCACGCTGTTGCCGGCCATTGCTACCGGCCTGCTACCTTGCGACGCCACGGTGTATTTTTAAATTGTCGCGCGTGCCCGGTCAGGCCGCGCACCTCACCGGTTCTTTATTATCCGTCCGACTTCCGCCATGTAGCGTGTGCTCGGCCCCTCGAATGCCGCCTCGCGCTTTTGCACGATCACGGCGATGTGCTGGCCATCCGGGCTGAAGTGGATTTCTTTGATGTGGTAATCCAGCACACGCACGCGCCGGGTCCGACCGTCTTCCAGCAGCAGGGGCTGGATGCCAGCCCCTTCCAGTTGCAGCGAAAAAGACGCATTCGTTTCGTCGCTGGTCGGTTCTTCCGCCACGGTCGATTGTTGTTTGAGCGTCAGGGTCAATGGGCCGTGGCGCGGGCTATCGAAGGTGCAAACCGAGATTGCTTCATCCTGTGTCACGGCGCAGCGCGGCACGATTGGCGTTGCAACTGGCTGGCGGGCATCAATGCCCGCCGTTCGCAGCGGGCCGCGCATGATGGACAGCAATTGCGCCAGCGCATCGGTATTCTTGCGTTCGGCATTCTTCTGCACGATTTCGGCCGTGCCGTGCCTGACATAGCGGTTGCTGGCTGTATCGATCACATGGCCACTGGCATACGGAAAGCCGCTGCCATCCTGATAACCGTATTGCGCGAACGCATAGCGGGCCGAGTCCGGTGACCAGCCGAGCGACCGGAACGTGGCGTCGTCGCCAGCGAAAGCGGTGGAAGAAAAGGCCATCCAGGCCAGCAGACAGCCGTTGAATATCCTTTGACGCATGGCGGTTTCCTTTCGCAGATGAAGCCGGTCTGTTCGCAAGCTGCTGCAAAACACCTGTTATGGTCCCAATGCCGATGATATGCCCGCCGAGCAAGCGGGCCTTGCCATCATTTCACATTCAGCATCCGCTCGACATAACGCGCGATCAGATCGACTTCGAGGTTGACCTTGCTGCCAGGTTGCAGGTGTTTCAGCGTGGTGACCGCGATCGTGTGCGGGATCAGGTTGATCGAAAACAGGCAGCCGGTGGCGGTGTCTTCAACACGGTTCACCGTCAGCGACACGCCGTTGACCGTGACTGAGCCTTTGTAGGCGAAATACTTCGCCAGCTCGCGCGGCGCTTCCAGCACCAGTTCATGCGATTCGGCCACCGGCTCGAACTTCTTCACGATGCCGAGGCCATCGACGTGGCCAGACACCATGTGCCCGCCGAGCCGGTCGGCCATCGTCATCGCCTTTTCCAGATTGACTTCATTCAAACCGTCCAACCCGGCGGTGCGGTTCAGGCTTTCGCGCGAGACGTCGATTTTGAAACCGCTGGCAGTCTTCTCGACCACGGTCATGCAGGCGCCATTGATCGCGATCGAGTCGCCGACGGCGACATCGTCCATCGGCAGTTCGCCGGCGTCGATCGTCAGGCGCACGCCGGCATCGCTGCCGGTGCCTTGCGGTTGAACGGAAGTGATTTTGCCGGTGGCGGCAACAATACCTGTAAACATAAGGATTCCTGTTGTTGTCGGTTAGGGTTGTTTGGGCTGAATGCGGGCGATGATTCGCAGGTCGTCGCCAATCTGCGCGATGTCACGGAAATGCAGCGCGTGTTTGTCGGCCAGATTCGTCAGCGCTGGCAGCGCGAACATCGGCTGCGCATCGCCGAGGATGCTGGGTGCGAGGTACAGCAGAATTTCGTCCACGCAGCCTTGCGCCAGGAGCGCGCCGTTCAGCCGTGCGCCGGCTTCGACGTGCAGTTCGTTGATGTGGCGTTTTGCCAGTTCGTGCATCAGTGCCTTCAGATCAACCTGGCCATCTTCGCCCGGCAGCAGGATGATTTCCGCGCCCTTTTCGCGCAGCGCCGCTTCCTTGTCCGGGTTCGATTGCGCCGCCACGATCCAGGTGCCGCCGCCATCAAGCACTTTCGCGCTTGGGTCGATTTCCAACGAGCTGTCGAGCACGATCCGGCGCGGCTGGCGCGTGGTTTCGATCGCGCGCACCGTCAGTTGCGGATCGTCCGCCTGCACGGTGCCGATGCCGGTCAGGATGGCGCAGGCGCGCGCGCGCCACAGGTGGCCGTCGTTGCGCGCCGGCTGCGATGTGATCCACTGGCTCTGGCCGTTGTTGAGCGCGGTCTTGCCATCGAGGCTGGCGGCGAGTTTCATCCGCACCCACGGCAGGCCGCGCTCGAAGCGCGACAGAAAGCCGAGGTTGATTTCGCGCGCCTCTTCCGGCCGCACGTCAGTCAGCACCAGAATGCCTGCTGCGCGCAGCTTGTCCAGCCCGCGTCCGGCCACTTCCGGGTATGGATCCTTGAGCGCGACCACCACCCGCTTCACTTTCGCTTCGATCAGCGCATCGACGCAAGGCGGCGTGCGGCCGAAATGGCTGCACGGTTCGAGGTTGACGTACACGGTCGCGTCGCTGACATCGTGTCCGTTGGCGCGGGCGTCATTCAGCGCCTGGATTTCGGCATGCGCCTGTCCGACCGGCTGCGTGTGGCCGGCGCCGATGACGCGCCCCTGTTTGACGATGACGCAACCGACGCGCGGGTTCGGCGTGGTCGTGTTCATGCCCTTCGCGGCCCAGAGCAATGCCTGCCCCATGCCTTGCTGGTGATCGCAGATTTTCACGGATGGTCGATTGAGGATTCGGCAAAAACGGACAGTTTACTGCAAACTGTCACAAACGCTTTTTCGCCGGCTTGAATTTGGACTACCATAACAGTTTGCACCATGATTTCGGAGGCAGCATGAACCTGCTCGACTTTCCCGCCGGTTTTCTCGACGAACTGCAAACCATCCGTCGCGACATCCACGCGCATCCAGAACTGGGGTACGAAGAACACCGCACGTCCGATCTGGTAGCGGCCAAGCTGACTGAATGGGGCATTCCGGTCACGCGCGGGTTGGGCGGCACCGGCGTGGTCGGCGTGATTACGGGCAGCGGCGAGGGCAGGACGATCGGTTTGCGCGCCGACATGGATGCATTGCCGATGAAAGAGCTGAACACGTTCGCGCACATGTCGCAGCACGACGGCAGGATGCACGCCTGCGGCCACGACGGTCACACCGCGATGCTGCTGGGGGCGGCGCACTGGCTGTCGCGCCACCGCGATTTTCCCGGCAAGGTGGTGCTGGTGTTCCAGCCGGCGGAAGAAAGCGCCGGCGGGGCGAAGCGGATGATCGACGATGGCTTGCTGGAGCGGTTCCCGATGGATGCAATCTTCGGCATGCACAACTGGCCGGTGCACGATCACGGCACCTTCGGCGTGCGCGTCGGGCCGATGATGGCCGCCAGCAATACCTTCCGCGTCACGGTCAAGGGGCGCGGCAGTCACGCGGCCCATCCGCAGCGCAGTGTCGATCCGGTGATGACGGCGGTGCAGATTGCGCAAAGCTGGCAGACCATCATTACCCGCAACAAGAATCCGCACAAGGCGGCGGTGCTGTCGCTGACGCAGCTCCACGCCGGCAGCGCGTTCAACGTGATTCCGCCGGATGCCACCATGGTCGGCACCGTGCGCAATTACGATCCGGCGGTACTGGATCTGATCGAAACGCGGATGCGCGAAATTGCCGAGCATACGGCGGCCGCGTTTGGCGCGACGGTCGATTTCCATTTCCGCCGCGGCTATCCGGCGCTGGTCAATCATCCGGACGAAACCGCATTTGCGGTCTATGTGCTGGAATCCATCGTCGGCCTGGGTAACGTCAATACCGACATGGAGCCGACGATGGGGGCGGAAGATTTTGCCTATTACCTGCAGCGAGTGCCCGGCTGCTACGTGTTCATCGCCAGCGGGCGCGACGAGCACCGCGACGATCTCGATGGCAACCCGTGCAACCTGCACCATCCGCGCTACGATTTCAACGATGGCCTGACCCCGCTGGGCGTGACTTACTGGGTGAAGCTGGCGCAGGAATTCCTGCGCGCGTGCTGATTTCGCCGTGGCATTCGTGAAACCGCCGGTACCGGGCCGCGGATGCCGTATCATGGCGGTTTTGCCCGGATGATATGGCCTGAGTGCGCGTGACGGCGCCCAGGCCAGCCTGCGCCATGCTCATTTACGCCTTCACGATTTTCGTCAGCGCCTTTCTGCTGTTCCTCGTTCAGCCCATCATCGCCAAGCAGATCCTGCCGTGGTTCGGCGGCTCGGCCGCGGTCTGGACCACCTGCATGGTGTTTTTCCAGTGCGTGCTGTTCGCCGGTTATGCATATGCCGACTGGTCGTCGCGCAAGCTGGCATCGAAGCGGCAAGTGATCGTGCATGGGCTGCTGTTGGCGGCGAGCCTCGCCTGCCTGCCGATTGTCGCTGGCGCTGGCTGGAAGCCGGAAGGGGCGGACGATCCGAGCTGGCGCATCCTCGGCTTGCTGACTGTGACCATCGGCCTGCCGTATTTCCTCCTCTCGACCACCGGCCCGCTGGTGCAGGCGTGGTTCGCGCGCGGCTATCCGCTGGCGACCGTTTACCGGCTGTATGCGCTGTCGAACCTGGCGTCGCTGCTGGCGCTGCTGGCTTATCCGTTCCTGATCGAGCCGTGGGTGCCGACGGTGATGCAGGCGTGGATCTGGAGCGGCGCGTATCTGCTGTTCGCGCTCGCGTGCGCCGCGTCCGGCATCAGGAGCCTGCGCCATGCCTTGCCGGCCGCGAGCGCGCAGGCGTTCGAGCCAGTGAAGAAAACGCCGCCGCCAGCACTGCGCGAGCAACTCACCTGGCTGCTGTTTTCAGCCATGGGTGCGTTCATGCTGCTGGCGGTGACGAACCACATCACGCACGATCTGGCGTCGGTGCCGTTCCTGTGGATTCTGCCGCTGTCGCTTTATCTGTTCACCTTCATCCTCTGCTTCGAGGGACGCAACTGGTATCAGCGCAAGTGGTTCATCGCGCCGCTGGTGTTGCTGGTGGCGGCGATGGCGTGGACCGTGATGGAAGTCGAACTCAAGGCAGGCATTCCGATCAGCCTGGCCGGCCTGTTCGTGATTTGCATGTTCTTCCACGGCGAACTGGCGGCGCGCAAGCCGGCGCCCGAGCATCTGACGCGCTTTTACCTGATGATGTCGCTCGGTGGCGCGCTTGGCGGGCTGGCTGTCGGCATCGTCGCGGTCAAGCTGTTCAACGCCAACTATGAATTCGCGCTCGGGCTGGTGCTGACGCTGGTGGTGGCGGCGACGCTGGTGCGGCAGTTGCGGCTGGCGGTGCCGCTGCTGGTGCTGGCGGCGGGCGCGTTCGGCGGCTATTACGCCTATGCGAACCGCGACTATTTCAACGCGCAAAGCACGATGCTGATGAAGCGCAATTTCTATGGCGCGCTGTCGGTGCGCGAATTCCACCGCGACCAGCCGCAAATGGCGGTGCGCCGCTTCGTGCATGGCGTGATCATGCATGGCGAACAGTTCCTCGCGCCGGAGCGTCTGGATGAAGCGACCGCTTACTTCCGCCAGCAATCCGGCATCGGGCGCGCTATGGCGGCGCTGGAACAGCCGAACCGCCGCATCGGCATCATCGGCCTCGGCGCCGGCACGCTGGCGACTTACGGCCGCGATGGCGACACGATGCGCTTTTATGACATCAACCCGGACGTAATAGATGTCGCGCAAAGCCACTTCAGCTTCCTTTCGCGCAGCAAGGCGAAGATCGAGCTGGTGCTGGGCGATGCGCGGCTGGCGATGGAACGCGAAGCACCGCAAGCCTACGATCTGATCGTGATCGATGCTTTTTCCGGTGATTCGATTCCGGTGCATCTGGCCACCAACGAAGCGATGGCGGTCTATCTGCGCCACCTGAAACCGGGCGGCGTGATTGCGTTCCACATCAGCAACAAGTTCCTGCGACTGGCGCCGGTGCTGGCACAACTGGCCGCGCACCGAGGGCTGGACGGCATGTTCGTGACCGAGCCTGCCAACCGGCGCGACAATTATTCGTCCGACTGGTTCCTGATGAGCGCCAGCCCGGCCTTGCGGCGGCATCCGGCGGTCGCGCCGCAGATCGAGCCGGTCGAACCGATTGCCGGGCTGGGCCTGTGGACCGACGATTTCAACAACCTGTTCCGCATCCTGAAATAAGGTGTAACGGCGGGTTACGCCTCGTTACCAATTTTTCAAGCAAGGTGGCCGGCGTTTGACCGATTCGATGGCAGAATGGATTGTATCGCTGCACGATTCAATTTCTTGCCATTGTTGCCTTTGTCGAAAGGAACGTTATGAAGCGCCTGATTGCCCTGCTGATGCTGGCAGCGACCGCAGTTGCCCCCGCCAGCGCCACTCCGCCGAAACGTCCACCGCCGCAACTGGTGGATGTGAAAGTCGTCGATCGAACAAGCGGCCATGTGCTGGAAACCTGGTACCACGACGGCAAGATGTATGTTGCCGGCGCGCCTGGCAACCGCTATGCGGTACACATTCGCAACCGCTCCGGTGGCCGCGTGCTTGCGGTGCTGGCGGTTGACGGCGTGAATGCCGTCAGCGGCGAAACCGCGGCCACGTCGCAGCGCGGTTACTTGCTGCAACCGTGGCGGCAGACCGAAGTGGCCGGCTGGCGCAAGAGCCAGAATGAAGTGGCCGCGTTCTACTTCACCCGGCTGTCCGACAGCTACGCGGCGCGCACCGACCGGCCGGACAACGTCGGCGTGATCGGCGTGGCCGTGTTCCGCGAATATGTGCCGCCGCCACCGCCACCTCCGCCGCCGGCCGACATCAGCGCGCAGGACGCGCCGCGCGGCGTGGCGAAGAAGGCCGCGAAGAGAGCAGCGCCTGCCCCGGCCGGCAGCCCGGCGCCGACCGCCGAAAGCCTCGGCACCGGCCACGGCGAGCGCATCGACGCGCCCAGCCGCACGGTCGATTTCCGTCGCGACAGCAATTTGCCGGCGCAAGTCGTGCGCATCTATTACGACAGCCGGGCGAACCTGATCGCGCGCGGAATCATCCCGTCGCAGACGCATCGGCCACGCGAGCCGCAGGCGTTTCCCGGCGGCTATGTGCCCGATCCTCGCTGAAACCGCCGAATAAGCCGCAGCGCGGAGCGCGGAATCCTCATGGCCGCCAGGCCATTCCGGTTCCCGCGCCCCGCGCGCCTTGCCTTCCAGCCGCGCATGCCGGTTTTTCAGCGGTTTGCACTCATCCCCAATCGGTAAACGCCATGGGCCGCAGCCTGCGCCGGGGCGACCCATCCCATTAACGCAGCGTTCCTGCCATGGCTAGCGTTCGCCCGACTGTTTCCGCTTTTGCCGTCGTGCAGGCGGCAGCGGCCGGGCGGATGAAAACCGCGCTAACGCATCGCAGGCGTTCAAGCCTGGTATGCTCACATGGCCTGCACAGGCCCAAAATAACTGACCAAAATGAATTTCTGGTCATTAAGGCCAAAAAATATACTCCAGCCAGTATCTAAAAACAGCCAGCAAAAACGTGGTCCGGCACGATGTTTTGGTCATATACCCCCATGAGCACATCATGCATGCCGGCCTGATGCGACTGCAGCCTTGCCTCAGGCCTTATTTAAAATAGCGATTTCGATATAAGCAAATGATGAATCAGTCGTTCCATATATAAAGGACGCTGCCTACAATTCAATCCAACCAACAAATGAATCTAAAGGATTGGATATGAAACGGCTTCAGAAAATACTCGCTTTTACCCTGGCGGCAGCGTTCTCCGCTGGCGCATTCGCGCAAACCTCGCTGCTGAACGTGTCGTACGACGTGGCGCGTGAACTGTACAAGGACATCAACCCGGCGTTCGTCGCTTCGTGGAAGGCGAAGACCGGCGAAACGCTGAACATCAAGCAGTCGCACGGCGGCTCGAGCAAGCAGGCGGGCGCGATCATCGCCGGCTTGCAGGCGGACGTGATCACGATGAACCAGGCGCCAGATATCGACATCCTGTTCACTCGCGGCGGACTGGTAAACAAGAACTGGCGCAAGGCATTCCCGTATGACGCAGCTCCGTATTCCAGCGTCAGTGTGTTCCTGGTCAGGAAGGGCAACCCGAAAGGCATCAAGGACTGGAGCGATCTGACCCAAAGCGGCTTGAAGGTGATCGTGCCGAATCCGAAGCTGACCGGCAATGGTCGTTACACCTATCTCGCCGCCTGGGGCTATGCGTTGCAGAAAACCAGGAGCGAAGCCGGAGCGAAGGATTTTGTCGCCAAGCTGTTTGCCAACGTGCCGGTGCTCGATGGCGGCGGACGCGGCGCGACCACGACCTTTACCCAGCGCGGGATTGGCGATGTGCTGGTCACGTTCGAGAACGAGGCGCATCTGATCGAGCAGGAAGTGGGCGCGGGCAAGTTTGATATCGTCTATCCGTCGCTGACCATCGAAGCGCCGGCGCCGGTGGCGGTAGTCGATAGCGTGGTGGCAAAACGCGGCACGGCGAAGCAGGCCAAGGCGTACCTGAACTTCCTGTTCTCGAACCAGGGGCAGGAGATCATCGCCAAGCATCACTTGCGGCCAAAGAACCCGGCCGTGTTCAAGAAGTACGCCAAGCGCTTCCCGGCAGTGAAAACATTCACGGTTGAAAGCCTGCTCGGCGGCTGGGCCGCAGCGCACGAAAAGCACTTCGCCGATGGCGGCGTGTATGACCAGATCGCACGGAGGCGCTAATGTTTGCCGCATCGCGTCGCGTGTTCCCCGGCTTTAACCTGTCGGTTGGCTACTCGCTGGTTTATCTGTCGCTGATTGTGCTGATTCCGCTGGCCGCGGTGGCCATCAAATCCGGCAACCTTGGCTGGGCTGCGTTCTGGGACGTGGTATCGGCGCCGAACGTGGTCGCGTCGTACAAGCTGAGTTTCGGCGCTGCGCTTTTGGCTGGTCTGATTAATGCGCTGTTCGGGCTGACGCTGGCCTGGGTGCTGGTGCGCTATACCTTCCCCGGCAAGCGCCTGATCGATGCGTTGGTCGATCTGCCATTCGCATTGCCGACCGCCGTGACCGGCATCGCGCTGACCGCGCTGTATTCGCAAAATGGCTGGGTCGGGCAGTATCTGGAACCGCTGGGAATCAAGGTGGCGTTCACGCCGCTGGGCATCCTGATTGCGCTGGTGTTCATCGGCCTGCCGTTTGTGGTGCGTACCGTGCAGCCGGTATTGGAAGATTTGGAAACCGAACTAGAAGAAGCGGCCGCCAGCCTCGGCGCCAGCCGCTGGCAAACCTTCCGCCATGTGGTGCTGCCGATACTGTTCCCGGCCATCCTGACCGGCTTTGCATTGGCATTTGCCCGCGCGGTGGGCGAATACGGCTCGGTGATTTTCATTGCCGGCAACATTCCGATGGTGTCGGAAATCACGCCGCTGTTGATCATCACCAAGCTGGAACAGTATGACTACGAAGGCGCGACCGCGATTGCGGTCTCGATGCTGGTGATTTCGCTGCTGCTGCTGCTGGCGATCAACGGCTTGCAGGCATGGACCGCGAAACGCACTGGCAGGAGGGCATGAAATGGCAATCAGCACACTTTCACGTTTTGAAAAAAATGCCGCCAGCCGCGAACCGGGCTGGTTCAAATGGGCGCTGATCGGCATCTCGCTGACATTCTTTGCCTTCTTCCTACTGCTGCCGCTGTTCTCGGTCTTCGCCGAAGCGCTACGCAAGGGCTGGGAAGCGTACTGGCAGGCGATTGTCGAGCCGGATGCGCTGGCGTCGATCAAACTGACGCTGATCGCGGCCGCGATTTCGGTGCCGCTGAATTTGGTTTTTGGCGTGGCCGCCGCCTGGGCGATCACCAAGTTCGATTTCCGCGGCAAGCACATCCTGCTGACCTTGATCGATCTGCCGTTTTCGGTTTCGCCGGTGATTGCCGGCCTGATTTACGTGCTGGTGTTCGGCGCGCAGGGCTGGTTCGGCCCGTGGCTGGACGAGCACGACATCAAGATCATCTTCGCCATTCCAGGCATCGTGCTGGCGACGATTTTCGTCACCTTCCCGTTCGTCGCGCGCGAGCTGATTCCGCTGATGGAAGCGCAGGGGCGCGAGGAAGAGGAAGCGGCGACCGTGCTCGGCGCCAGTGGCTGGCAAACCTTCTGGAAAGTCACGCTGCCGAACATCAAGTGGGGCCTGCTGTACGGCGTGATTTTGTGCAATGCGCGCGCGATGGGCGAGTTTGGCGCGGTGTCAGTCGTGTCCGGCCATATCCGCGGTTTCACCAACACGATTCCGCTGCATGTCGAAATTCTTTACAACGAATACAACTTTGCCGCTGCGTTTGCGGTGGCCTCGATCCTGGCATTGCTGGCGCTGCTGACGCTGGCGGTGAAAACCTGGGTCGAATGGCGGATGCATGCGGAGGTTCACGCATCGCACATCATCGAACTACAACAACAGAGGTAAGCCATGAGCATCGAAGTCAGAAATATCCACAAAACCTTCGGCGGATTTACCGCGCTAAACGACGTCTCGCTCGAATTCCAGGACGGCGAACTGGTCGCGCTCCTGGGGCCGTCCGGCTGCGGCAAGACCACGCTGCTGCGCATCATCGCCGGGCTGGAAAACCCGACTTCCGGCCAGGTGCTGCTCGGCGGCGAGGATGCGTCGCACACCCATGTGCGCGAGCGTCAGGTTGGCTTCGTGTTCCAGCATTACGCGCTGTTCCGTCATATGACCGTGTTCGATAACGTGGCCTTCGGCCTGCGGGTGAAACCGCGCAAGCAGCGTCCGAGCGAAGCTGCGATCAAGAAGAAAGTGCACGAATTGCTGCAACTGGTGCAGCTCGACTGGGTGCATGACCGCTTCCCGGCGCAGCTCTCCGGCGGCCAGCGGCAGCGGATTGCGCTGGCGCGTGCGCTGGCAGTCGAGCCGCGGGTGCTGCTGCTGGATGAACCGTTCGGCGCGCTGGATGCAAAAGTGCGCAAGGAATTGCGCCGCTGGCTGCGCAGCCTGCACGACGAATTGCACATCACCTCGATCTTCGTCACCCACGATCAGGAAGAGGCGCTGGAAGTGGCGGACAAGATCGTGCTGATGAACCACGGTCAGGTGGAGCAGGTCGGCAGCCCGAACGAGGTGTACGACAAGCCGGCCACGCCGTTCGTGTACGGCTTCCTCGGCAACGTCAACCTGTTCCAGGGGCGGGTCGATGGCAACGACATCCGCGTCGGCGGCAACAGCCTGGCCAATGGCGGTTCCGGCCATCTGGCGCAGGGGGCGCAGGTGCTGGCGTTCGCGCGGCCGCACGAACTCGATATCGTGCCGTACACCGAGCAGGGCGAAGGCGTGGCGGCGGTGGTCGATCGCGTGCTGAGCTTCGGCGTCACTTCGCGCATCGAGCTGACGTCGGTCAGCGAAGCCAGCAACGATGCGCCGACGCAGCATTTCGAAGTCGAACTGCCGCGCCTGCAGGCGAACGGCTGCCAGTGGATCGCAGGCACGAAAGTACGTCTGGTTCCTTCGCAACTGAAGGTGTTCGAACATAGCGGACAGGATTGGGTGATATGAACTTCCAGCAACTGCGCATCATTCGCGAAACGATCCGCTGCAACTACAACCTGACCGACGTCGGCAATGCGCTGTTCACGTCGCAGTCAGGTGTCAGCAAGCACATCAAGGATCTGGAGGACGAACTCGGGGTCGAACTGTTTGTGCGCAAAGGCAAGCGGCTGCTCGGGCTGACCGAGCCGGGCAAGGAATTGCTCGAGATCGTCGAGCGGATGCTGCTGGATGCGAAAAACATCAAGCAACTGGCGCAGCAGTTCGTGAATTGCGATCAGGGGCAGCTGACGATCGCGACCACGCATTCGCAGGCGCGCTATGCGTTGCCGTCAGTGGTGGCGCAGTTCAAGCAGGCGTATCCGGACGTGCATCTGGCGCTGCACCAGTGCAGCCCGGATGAAATCGTCAAGATGCTGCAGGAAGGGCGGGCCGATCTCGGCATCGCGACCGAAGCGTTGGCCAGCGTGCCGGGGCTGGTTTCCTTCCCGTACTATAGTTGGCAGCACGCGGCGATTGTGCCGCGTGGGCATCCGCTGGAAAACCGGCAGGATCTGACGCTGGCCGACCTGGCGCAATATCCGATCATCACCTATCACGAAGGGTTTACCGGACGACAGAACATCGACCGCGTGTTCGAGCAGGCCGGCATCAAGCCGAACATCGTCATCTCGGCGCTCGATGCCGATGTGATCAAGACCTATGTCGAACTCGGTCTGGGCATTGGCATCGTCGCGTCGATGGCCTATGACGCGGAACGCGACAGCAAGCTCGGTCTGATCGGCGCGCATCTGTTCGACAGCAATACCACCCTGATTGCGGTGCGGCAGGGACATTACCTGCGCGGCTACGCCTACCGCTTCATCCAGCTGTGCTCGACCGAACTGGACGAAGCGGCGGTGCGCCACCAGCTCTCGCCCGCGCGCGAACTGGAAGCGGCGTGAGATGGCTGCATGGCAGCATATTCATGGCAACGGTGGTGATGCGCCGGATGGAACATAAAACGGCGCGCGCCATCTGCCTGCTTTGCCTGGCGATGTGGTTCTGCCTGCAGGCGCTGGCTGTGCCGCACGGTGTGCGTGCGGCCTTTGGCATGACGCCGGCGGCCAGCATGTCTGCCCATGCGCCACTGCTGTCCGCGCAGGCATCCGCTGAAGCCCCGTGCGCGCAACATCAGGCCGATGCGCCGGCCGCGCCGGAAAAATCTCCCACTTCCAGTTGCCAGATGCAATGTGCACTGGCTGCTTCGGCCGCGTTGCTGCCATCCCCGCCATCCCTGCCGCTGATGGTGCCGGCAACGCATCTCTCCTTGTCCACGCTGATATGGCTCGGCATCGTGCCGGAGCCAGCATATCGGCCACCGATTGCCTGATTGTGTTTGTTGCGGATGCGATTTGCGTCCGACCGATTTTCATACAAATTCAATCAGGAGATTAATATGCCCATGACGCATTACATGGAGCTGCTGGCCGTCAACCAGCCGTGGAACCTCATCATTTTTATGGCCATTCCGGTCATTCTGGCCGAAACCGTTGCCATCACCGAGCTGTTCATCCTGTTCAGCAAGCAGTATCAAGGCAGTCTGCGAACCGTCAACCGCGTGGCCAGCATTGCCGGCGGTGTGTATTTCACCGGCGTGTTCATCCATCTGCTGTTCAACGCAGTCATCCCGCTGACCGTGCATGGCGGATGGCGCGGTGCGGCGGATGTGATCGCCGTGTCCAGTTATCTGGCCGGCATCGTGCCGCTGCTCGGACTGGCGCTGCTGGATCTCGGCCTGATCGGGCGCAAGCTCGATGCCGAAGGCTGGCGCAAACGCCATACGCTGTTTGTCGCCATCTTTCTGGTGGTGGCGCATGTGGCGATGATCTTTGGCATGCTCGATCCGAACTTGCTGATGTCAGGCACGCCGGCGGGGATGGGGCATATGGCGCACTAGTGCATGTGCTTTTGTCTAGGCGGTAAAAGGAGGGGGACTCATCTGGGATGCTGTCCTCCTTGTTTGCCTGATCAGACTCGGTGTCATGCACAGACGTGTGGTTCGGGGGGGCGTATCAAATCCCCTTGATATGCAGTCGCAATGTTCTAAAGATAATATGCTTTCCCTGCTGATGCAGTCCGTGCCTGTTGCCACAGGGGACATCCCACGGGGATGGTGTTCGGCGTTGCAAGTGTTAGCGATTTCTGGCGGGTAACGGGTGGCAGAAATGGCACCATATATAATACAGTGTGCTTTGCTCACACCGACCAGCAACGAGGCCCGCGACGAAGACTGCCCATGGAACAAAATGACGTTTCTTTCGAGGACTTGTTCGCGCTTGATGAGATCCAGCGCATTCAGGATGAGTTTGCGGCCGCCACGCAGGTCGCATCCATCATCACGCGTCCGGATGGCACGCCCATAACAGCGCCCAGCAACTTCACCCGATTCTGCAGGGATGTCGTTCGCAAAACGGAAAAGGGACTCGCCAATTGTCAGGCTTCAGACGCTGAACTTGGTTGTGGCGGTTTGAGTGGCCCGATCGTCAAGCCATGTTGGAGTGCCGGACTTTGGGATGCAGGCGTGCCCATCATCGTGGCTGGCCACCATGTTGGCAACTGGCTGATCGGGCAGGTGCGCGACGAAACGCAAACCGAAGAAAGCGCATTGGCCTATGCCGAACAAATTGGCGCGGACAAGGTGGCGTGTATAAACGCATACCGTGACATTCCGATCATGCCCGTGGCACAATTTGAAAAAGTCGCTCAGGCACTCTTTACCTTGGCCAGCCAGCTGTCAAGAGCAGCTTTTCAAAATATGCTGCTGGCGCGCAGCGAGGCCAGATTGCGTGAACTGGCTGCAGAGCAGCAGGCAATTCTCGACGGGTCGGATTACAGCATCATCTCCACCAATACCAACGGCATCATTCTCAGCTTCAACAGGGCCGCCCAGCGCATGCTGGGCTATCTGCCGAAAGAAGTGATAGGCAAGCAAACGCCGGAGTTTATCCATGACAGTAGCGAGATTGCCGAGCGCGCGCGTGAACTTTCCGCTGAATTGGGTATGCAGGTTCAGCCTGGTTTCGAGGTTCTGGTGGCTTTGCCGAAGCGTGGGCTGGTCGATGAGCGGGAGTGGAACTATATCGACAAGGGGGGCCGGCGCTTTCCCGTCCGCGTGTCGGTTACGCCGCTGCGCGGATCGGAGGGGCAGATCACCGGCTACGTGGGGATTGCAGCCGATCTCGGCGAACGCAAGCAGGCTGAGGCCGAGCTGCGTGGCAGCGAGATGCGCTACCGTGCACTTTTCGAAGGCGTGGGCGAGGGCATTTTCCTGATGCTCAAGGAGCGCTTTGTTGATTGCAATCCCGCTATCCTCCGCATCTTTGGCTGCCGACGAGAGGACATTATCGGTGCTGCGCCCTATCAGTACTCGCCGCAGTTCCAGCCAGATGGCCGTGCGTCCGTCGAAGTGGCGCATGAAAAGATAGCCGGCGCGTCTGGCGGCGAAACCCAGTTTTTCGAATGGCAGCACCTGCGGCAGGATGGCACGCCATTCGATGCCGCGGTAACCCTGAGCGTCGTGGAAATCGGGGGGGAGCCCCATCTGCTGGCTACCGTGCGGGACATCAGCGAACGCAAGCAGAGTGCGGCAAAAATCCGGCATCTCGCTTACTACGACCAGCTTACCAAGATTCCCAACCGCTCGCTGCTGCTGGATAGGCTCGGGCAGGAAATCCGTGAATGTCGCGCTACCGGCATGCGTGCCGCGCTGCTTCTCATTGATGTTTTGAGCTTCAAGCTTATCAATAATTCTCTCGGACATATAAACGGTGACCAGTTGTTGCGGCAGATTGCACATCGGCTGGCGAAATGTGGCGGCGAGGCGGGGACGGTGGCGCGTCTGAACGCGGATATTTTTGCCTTGCTCCTTCCCAATATGGGAGATACCGAGCTGGCAACGCTAACAGGGGTAGAGCTTGCCGCGCAGCAGATTTTCAGCCAGTTCGAACAATCCTTCAGTCTTAACGGCATCGCCCAGCACTGCAATGTGGCGGTCGGCGCCACGGTTTTCGGTTCGGAGGCAGAAACGCCAGAATCGCTGCTGAGCGAGGTGGAGCTAGCCGTACAGGAGGCCAAGCGCCAGAGGGACAATACGGTCAAATTTTATGATCCGGCGCTTCAGAGCCTGGCCTCACGGCGTGCGCAGATAGAGGAATCCTTGCGTCGGGCGATTGAGCAAAAAGAGTTCGTGCTCCATTATCAACCGCAGTTGTCCAGAGGCAGGCTGGTAGGGCTTGAAGCGCTGATTCGCTGGCAACACCCGGAAAAGGGAATGGTGTCGCCCGGCGATTTCATCCCGGTGACGGAAGAAACCGGGCTCATCATCCCGATTGGCGACTGGGTAATCCGCGAAGCTTGCGAGCAAATAAAGCAATGGGCGACGCATCCTGTCCTGGCGGGAGTGACCGTCGCCGTCAATATCGCCACCTCCCAGATTTCCTCGCCAAATTTTGTGGAGCGCGTGCTCAACATCATTGCGCAAACAAATGCCCCCCCCCAGATGCTCAAGCTGGAGCTGACGGAAAGTGCGCTTGCGCGTGATTCAGATAGCGTGGTGGAGAGGATGCGGGCGCTGCGCATGGCGGGCATCCAGTTTTCGCTGGATGATTTCGGTACTGGCTATTCGTCATTGAGTTATTTGAAGCGTTTGCCCATCGATCAGATCAAGATTGACCAATCGTTTGTGCGCGATTTGCTGACCGACCAGGATGATGCCATGATCGCCAAGACCATCATCAATCTCGCCATCGACTTTGGTATGGGGGTGATTGCGGAAGGGGTGGAAACGGAAGCGCAGCAGGCGTTTCTCGAACGGCTTGGCTGCCACGCGTTCCAGGGCTACTTGTATGCGCGGCCAATGCCTGCCAGAGATCTGGAAGCATTTTCAGCCAAATTTGTCCAAGCGGTGGCTGGCATTGGTGATGGTTAGCGCGAGCGTTGACCAGACAGAACTATGGCTGTTTCCCAGCCACGATTGCATTGCTGCGTGCGTGCCCGGTAGCGCAGATCGCGCGGCAGAGGCTGATGGTTTTTACATCTGTATAGAGATGCCTGACCGCGGTCATAACCGGTTGTTCTGGATTTCATAAACCTCAGTTATTTCAAAGTTCGCCAATGGATACTAGGGGAATTTTTTCATCGCAGTCCATTAATGCGGGTAAAAGTAACGACCAGCCTTTTGCTGGCGACGTGTTAAGCGGATTGCTGGAACATATGCTCAACGGCGTTGCGTATTGCCGCATGGTGTATGAGAACGATCAGCCGCATGATTTCCTCTATCTTTATACCAATCCGGCGTTTCATAAACATACCGGTTTGAGCAATGTTGCCGGGAAGCTTGTGAGTGAGATTATTCCTGGCTTTCGAGAAGCCAATTCAGCGCTTTTGGAAATTTACGCTAGAGTTGCCAAGGGAGGAGTCCCCGAGAACTTCATAAGATTCATCGAGGATCAGGATCAGTGGTTTTCCGTAACCGTTTATTGCCCCAAAGCGGATTACTTTGTCGCGCTGTTCGATGTGATTACGGAGCGCAAGAAAGCAGAGTTGGCGCTTCAAGAAAGTGAAACCAGACTTCGATTCGTACTTGAAGGATCCGAGCTTGGTTTTTGGGACTGGAATATTCTGACCGGTGAGGTTAGTCGCAATGAAAGATGGGCCCTGATGCTTGGTTATACCCATGAAGAAATCCAGCATACGACGCAGCAATGGTCTGATTTTGTGCATCCGGAAGACAGAAATCGTGCGTGGGCCTCGATATTTAACGTCATTGAGGGGAAATCCCCATCACACAAGCTTGAATACCGGATGTTATGCAAGGATGGCAGTATCCGATGGATACTTGATCAAGCTAACGTTATGGAGCGCGACAACCAAGGAAAAGCCATTCGTATGTGTGGCACGCACACCGATGTCACTGAGCGGAAAATTCTTGAGATGGAACTTACGCGACAGGCGCGTATCGATTACCTGACTGGGCTTTGCAACCGCCGCCATTTTATGGAACGTGCAGAACAGGAATTACACCGCGCAAACCGCTACAGCAACAAACTGTCGCTCCTCATGCTGGATATCGATCATTTCAAGCAGATTAATGACCGTCATGGTCACAAGGTGGGCGATGTTGTTTTGAAAACTTTGGCCATGATATGTCAGTCGACGTTGCGTGACGTCGATATACTCGGGCGCCTAGGGGGGGAGGAATTCGCCGTTCTTTTGCCGGAAACGGATAGCACGGTCGCAATTGATGTGGCTGAGCGATTGAGAGAGGCCATCGCAAAAACAAAAGTGCCTCTCGAAGAAGGTTTGCCGGTTCAGTTCAGAGTGTCCATTGGAGTTTCTTCAAAAACATCGTCTGATGACAACATTGATGTGCTGATAAACAGAGCAGACAGCGCGCTCTACCAAGCCAAGAATTCTGGTCGAAATAAAGTGTGCATATTTTCAGAATAGTCTTTTCTTCAAGGCTGGAAGCCAAGCCTTACCGGAATAACTTGTTTGTGGTTTATCTGAAGCGCCGCAAGGCGAACTTCTCGTCTGCTTTGGACGATTTGAGCAAACAGGGGACAGACCACAATTGGCCAACTACGGCCATTCCCTTTTCCTGCGCCCCGATCTCCCCTTACGCCCGCTCTTATGCGTACAAATTGACCGCAAAGCAAGATTTGACGGAGTATATGGCTAAAGTCGAGCGTCGGGCCACATATTTAGTGGCTTTTTAAAAATACACTACCCAGTATATTTTTTGGCCTTATTGACCAAAAATGGATTTTGAGTCAGTTATTTTGATGTGAAGCAGGAGAACTGGCCTGGACAATTTACCGTCGATGGTGAACGCGCACAGCCTATTCAGGGTTAACAATGGTGGGCTGTCCCCTATTGCTGTCCTATTGCTCCTGTCGCTCTAGCGGCGTGGCGCAGCGCTGGGTTAAAGAACCATTCCTTTGTGATGCCGGCGTGCCTGGCGAGCGAATCCGCCAGCGCGTTCAGCACTTCTTCAAGCTCCGCCTAGGCCAGGAAGCATGGCACGTAGAGATCGACGGACGCAGCCAGGTTCAATAGCCAAAATGCCGGCGGGTAATGTGCCGGATGCGCGCAACATAGCTACCGCGTCCGCGCATGGCCAGCGTGGACGGATGGTCGTTCTGGCCGCGCAAGGCCAGTTCATCCGGATTCTGGCTGCGCTGGAACTGGCGGAACATTTCCAGCCCTTCCGGCCAGGGGCCGAAGCCTGAAGCGATGTTGATGTGGCCGGCATTTTCCAGCGTGACGAAATCGCTGCCCCATTGGATGGCCAGTGCTTGCGCACCGGCGTGCGGCATGAACGGGTCGTTGGTGCTGGCAATCATCAGGCTTGGAAACGGCAGCCTTGCTGCCGGCAGCAGGTCGCGCACATTTTCAACCTGCTTGCTTTCTCCTTCCAGCATGGCACCGCCGGGCGTGAACCGCTCCGGACTGGCTGGCGCGACCAACATCAGGCCGGCAATTTTTTGCGGCCGATCCGATGCCGCCGCCACCGTGGCGAGGCAGCCGAAGCTGTGCGCGATCAGCCATACCGGGCCTGGCGCTTCGTCTATCGCGCACCGGATGTTTTGCGCCCAGTAGGCGAGGATCGGATGTTCCCAATCCTGCTGCACGCGCTGGCAATGCTGCAGGCGCTGTTCGATCCAGCTTTGCCAGTGGCCCTTGCCGCTGCCGTGATAGCCGGGCACGACCAGCGTGGTCAAGCTTGTCATGGCTGGTTCTGTCATCGCAAGCCCTGTTTCCTGATCGGTTTATGGTTCGTGCCGCAGCCAGGCCTGCAACGACGGCCGCTGCCATTGCGCCGCCACATAACGCCGCAATTTTTCCGCCACCGGATCGCCATTCGCCACCAGACGGTTGAGCGTGAGCGCCAGTTCGGTGTCGACGATGCTCCATTCGCCAAACAGGTTGCCGCCATCGTCGCCGATCAAGCGCTCAGCCAGCGTGAGCAGCTTGTCCGCATCGGCCCGGCCTGCTTCTGATAGCGGCGTGGCGACCGGCTCGACGAAGATTACGGTCGTCGGGCGGTCTTCCCGCAAGGCGAACAGGTCGCTGCGCAGCCATGCCTGAATTTGCCTTGCGCGCGCAAGCTGGCGCACATCCGTCGGCAACAGCTTCTGATAGGCTGGTGTGGGAAAAACATCTTCCAGATATTCGATGATGGCCGATGATTCGGCCAGCGAAAAATCGCCGTGGATCAGAGTCGGCACCTTGACTGTCAGCGACAGCTTCTGGAATTCCGGCGTCCGGTGCAGCTTTTCCCGGATGTTGATTTGCCTGAGCGTGTATGGCAGCTTTTTTTCCTTCAGCGCGATATAGGCGAACATCGCATACGGGCTGGAATAATTGCTGTCGATGTATAGCGTGAGTTCGTCTGGTACTGCTGCATTCATTTCGGTTCTCCGTGTTGTGGCTGTGGTGTTGAGGCTGCTAGGCCGCGGCGCGGCCGGGTTCGGCTGGTATCTGCCGGTTTTCCAGCAGCAGGTTTTCGAATTCATTGGCCGGCAGCGGCTTGCTGAAAAAATAGCCCTGCATCATTTCGCAGCGGTAATGGCGCATGTGAATCAACTGCTCGCGCGTTTCGACTCCTTCCGCGATCACGTGCAGCCTGAGGTTGTGCGCCAGTGCGATGATCGAGGCGACGATCGCGGCGGCTTCTTCATCGTCGGTGATGTCGCTGATGAACGAGCGGTCGATCTTGAGTGCATCGATCGGGAATTGTTTCAGGTACGACAGGCTGGAATAGCCGGTGCCAAAGTCGTCCAGCGCCAGTTCGACCCCGGCATCCTTCAGTTCATGCATGATCTCGATCGCGCGCTCGACATCGGCCATGACCACGCTTTCTGTCAGTTCTATTTCCAGATACGGTGCTTCCAGCCCGGTTTCTTCCAGAATGCAGTCAATCAACTGGACCAGGTTTTTCTGCGCGAACTGGCGCGCGGACAGGTTGACTGCCACGCGCAGCTTGCCCAAGTCTGCATTCTGCCATGCCTTGTTCTGTGCGCAGGCGCGGCGCAGCACCCATTCCCCAATCGGTACGATCAGCCCGGTGTCTTCCGCAATGCTGATGAACCGGCCCGGCGGCAGCAGGCCGAGCTTTGGATGCTGCCAGCGGATCAGCGCTTCCATCCCGAGTATCTGGCCGGTGCGCAAATCCACCTGCGGCTGGTAGTGCAGCACGAATTCGTCGCGTGCGAGCGCTTCGCGCAAATCTGTTTCCAGGCATAGCCGCAGCCGCGCGCGCTCGTTCAGCTCCTTGGTGAAGAACTGGAAATTGTTGCGGCCGATTTCCTTGGCGCGGTACATCGCAATGTCGGCATGCGTGACCAGGCTTTCAGGCGTGGCGCCATCGTCCGGGAAGACTGCCACGCCCATGCTGGCGGTCAGGTGCAGTTTGTGTTCATGGATGACGACCGGCTGTGTGATGGTGTTCATGATGCGTTGCAGTGTTTCCGCCGAAAGCCGGTTGTTGCCATCGGCCCGATCCTGCAGAATCAGCACGAATTCGTCACCGCCGATGCGCGCCACCGTATCCCTTTCACGCACGGCCGACAGCAATCTTTTGGCCACGGTCACCAGCAGGGTGTCGCCAGCCATGTGCCCGAGCGAGTCGTTGACGTATTTGAAGTGATCGAGATCGACGAAAATCACCCACATTGCCATCGAATCCTCGCTGGCGTGCGCCATCGATTGCTCCAGACGGTTGAGCAGCATCGCCCTGTTCGGCAGGCCGGTCAGCGTGTCATGGTAGGCCAGATGCTGCAACGCGCTGCGGTTGCGGTGCGACTGGACAGCGAGGCTCAGCCGGTGCGACAGGCTGGTCAGCAGGTGCGTTTCCTCGGCATTGAAGGCATCGCGCTCGGTGGCGTAGACATTCAGGATGCCGAGCAGGCTATCCCGGTACAGCAGCGGCAGCACGATTTTCGACTGAAAACCGTGCGCAATCGCATATTCTCGCCACGGCGTGCGCTCCAGTTCGCGGCTGAAATAATTGATGACCGCCGGACGATGGGTGCGCAGCGCGCGGCTGATGGCCGTGGTGCCTGTGCCGCCGGCTTGCAGATGAGGCGCAATCAGGTCGAGGTATGTCTGGTGGCGCCCATCCAGTCCGATGGGCACGATATTGTCCTCGTCGTCGCCGGACAGCGAGCCGATCCAGGCCATCGGGTAACCGGCTTCTGTCACGACGTTGCAAATGCCTTCCAGCATCGTCTTTTCATCATCCGCGCCCGCGATCACCGCTTCGCATTTGTGTGTCGCCAGCAGCGCGCGATTGCTGATACGCAATGATTCCTCAAGCCTTTTCTGGATGGTGATGTCACTGCCAACACAGTTGACCAGGCCGCGATCCGGCTTGCCGGACGGCATGAACTGCATCTGGTAGCGGAACTAGCGGACATCCCCATCCTGATGGATGATGCGGCACTGGAAGGTTTCGCTTTCCATCGCCGTGATGCGGCTGCATATCGCCGCCACGCGCGAACGGTCGCCCGGATGCAGGTATTCCTGCCACAGTTGCGGATTGCGCCGGAATGCACTCGGCAGGCGACCATACAATTTGCCGACCGACGGGCTGGCGTAACGGACATGCCAGCCAGGGTAATCGAAAGTCCACAGCACGATATCAAAGGATTCAGTGAATCTGGTGAGATGCCGGTTGCCTGCATTCGTGGCCAGGCTGCGCGCAACCAATTGGTACGCGAAGTCGGATGCCTGCCGGCCAAATTTCTGCTTCAGCGACAGCATGGCTGCGCCGGAAGCGCGCAGCACGGATATCGCGCTGGCCGGCAGGCGCGAAATGGGATGATCGGCATTGTTGGTGGAATCCTTTTCACTGACCATGTTGACGTTCCTGTTGGGATGTCTGCCGTGTGGCGGCGGAATGGGCTTGTGGCCTGACCGCCGCCAGATAGCATCAGAAACTACGCCTTCCTGCTGCCAGTTGCTTCAGGCTGGCAACCAGCGCATCCACCTCACCGCAGGTGTTGTAAAACGCCAGCGACGGGCGCACCGTCGCTTCCACCCCAAAGCGCCGCAGGATCGGCTGCGCGCAATGGTGGCCGGAGCGAACGGCGATGCCTTCGCGGTTCAGCGCCGCGCCGACTTCCTCGGTGCGGTAGCCGTTGAGCACGAACGACAGCACGCTGGCTTTGTCGCGCGCGGTGCCAATCAGCCGCAGGCCGGGAACGGCCAGCAATTGCTGCGTGGCATAGCCGAGTAGCTCATGCTCGTAGCGGCTGGCCTGATCGAAACCGATGCGTTCGAGATAATCGAGCGCAGCGCCCAGTCCGACCGCATCAGCGATGTTGCCAGTGCCGGCCTCGAAGCGCGCCGGTGCCGGTTGGTACAGGGTTTTGTCGAACGTGACATCGGCAATCATGTTGCCGCCACCTTGCCACGGCGGCAGCAGATCGAGCAGTTCCGCCTTGCCATAGACGGCGCCGATGCCGGTCGGCGCAAATACCTTGTGGCCAGAAAAAATGTAGAAATCAGCATCCAGTGCCTGCACGTTGACGCGCAGGTGCGAAACGGCTTGCGCACCATCGACCAGCACGCGCGCGCCGGCGCGATGGGCCAGCGCAATGATTTCCTGCACCGGCGTGATGGTGCCAAGCGCATTCGATACTTGCGTAATGGCGACCAGTCGCGTTCTGCGGTTGAGCAGCTTCTGGTATTCGTCCAGACGGATCTGGCCGCTGTCATCGACCGGAATCACCCGGATTTTGGCGCCGGTTTCTGCCGCCAGTTGCTGCCATGGCACGATGTTGGCGTGATGCTCAAGCAGGGAAACGATGATTTCATCGCCTTCGCCGATGTATTTCTTGCCGAACGTCTGCGCGATCAGGTTGATGCCTTCGGTCGCGCCGCGCACGAACACGATTTCATCGGCCGATTTTGCGCCGAGGAAGCGCGCTACCTTGCTGCGCGCAGCTTCATACGCATCGGTTGCGCGGGCCGCCAGTTCATGCGCGGCACGGTGGATGTTCGAATTTTCATGCGCATAGAAATACGCCAGCCGGTCGATCACCACTTGCGGCTTTTGCGTTGTGGCGGCATTGTCGAACCAGATCAGCGGCCGGCCATTCACGCGTTCGGTCAGGATCGGGAAATCGCGCCGTACCGCTTCGACGTCGAAAGCACCCGGCACGGGCGTCGCGTTCGCGTTTTTGCCCGCCGCCTGTGCCGGCCGTTTTTCCGGATTGCCCGCAATCGCATCCAGAAAATAGAAGCCTCCGGGTGCTGCCGGCGATGCTTTCTCCGTCCGTTCGGACGGCAGCGAGTCGAGCAGGGAAGCCAGTTCGCTGGTGCCCGGCAGGCCGAACGATTGCGCAATGATGCGGTTTTCATCCGTCACGCCCGGTTCAATCGGCGCGGACTGGTAGGCGCTGCCTTCGCCCAGAAAATAATAGGGTGTCGAAGGTGCCGGCGCCGCAGGCGGAGCCGCAACCGGCAATGCGGCGGCATAGGCTTCAGGCACGCCCTGTGCTATGCCGCGTTCCGCCGCTGGCGCTGCTTTTGCAATTGAAACCGTTTCGCCGGCAGGCGGCGAGGCGGGTTGCAGCACGGGTGCAGGCGCAACCGACAGTGCCTGCATCTGCGGCGCGCCGACCGGCGCTTCGCCTGGCAGCGACGAAAAAAATTCGTTCGCCAGCTGCGTCAGCAGCGCCACGTCGGGCAAGCCGGCATCCGGCAAGGACGGATTACTTGTAAGTGTCTGGATACTCATGATATTTGCCGATCTCCACATCCTCAAGAACTGCCAGCGCGTCGTCCGTCAGCACGGCCAGCGAGCAGTACAGCGAAATCAGGTACGACGCGACGGCATTGCGGTCGATGCCCATGAAGCGCACCGACAGCCCCGGGCTTTGTTCGCCTGCCAGACCCGGCTGGTATAAGCCGACCACGCCCTGACGCTTGTCGCCGACGCGCAATAACAGGATGCTGGTCTTGCCATCGACGATCGGCACCTTGTCGGATGGAATCAGCGGCAGGCCGCGCCAGGTCAGGAATTGCGAGCCGAACAGGCTGATGGTTGGCGGCGGCACGCCACGGCGCGTGCATTCGCGGCCGAAGGCGGCAATCGCCAGCGGATGGGCGAGGAAGAACGCTGGTTCTTTCCATACCTTCGTGATCAGTTCGTCCAGGTCGTCCGGCGTCGGCGCGCCGGTGAAGGTGGAGATGCGCTGCGAATCGGCCACGTTGGCCAGCAGGCCGTAATCCGGGTTGTTGAGCAGTTCGCTTTCCTGATGCTCCTTGATGGTTTCGATCGTCAGGCGCAGCTGTTCCTTGATCTGGTCGTGCGGCACGCTGTACAGATCGGATACGCGGGTGTGTACGTTCAAGACCGAGGTTACGGCTTTCAGGAAAAACTCGCGCGGCTGTTCTTCGTAATCGACATAGGTTTGCGGCAGTTTGCCCGAACCTTCCTTCGAGCAGGTGACCCGCACTTCTTCCGGATTCTTGACCTTGTTCAGGCGGTAGATGCCGGATTCGACCGGCGACCATTGCAGCAGATGCGTCAGCCAGCGCGGGCTGATGGTCGATAGCTGTGGCGCGGTTTTGGTGATGTTGGCCAACTGCCGGGCAGAGATATCGCCCAAAGTTGTGATGGCACTCAGGTTTTCCGACATGTATTTCTCCAGATTGGTTTGATAAAGGGATCAGATGCCTGATCCGTCCGTGAATACTTCATGCTGCATTCGCGCCTGGCTGACGTTGCTGCCCGGCGGCAGGCTGTGCGTGATCCAGACATTGCCGCCGATGGTCGATCCCTGGCCGATGGTGACCCGGCCAAGAATGGTGGCGCCGGCGTAAATCACCACGTCGTCCTCGACAATCGGATGGCGTGCCAGCCCCTTTTGCAGATCGCCGGAATCATCGGTCGGAAAGCGCCTTGCGCCCAGCGTGACCGCCTGATAGATGCGCACGCGGTCGCCGATGATGGTGGTTTCGCCGATGACGACGCCGGTGCCGTGGTCGATGAAGAAACTGTTGCCGATGGTGGCGCCGGGGTGAATGTCGATGCCGGTTTCAGAGTGAGCAATCTCGGCCACGATGCGCGCGATCAGCGGCAGGCCAAGCTTGTACAGCCGGTGCGCGATGCGGTGATGGATCATCGCAATCACGCCCGGATAGCACAGCAATACTTCATCCACGCTTTTCGCCGCCGGATCACCCCGATAGGCGGCGACCAGATCCAGATCGAGCTGGATGCGCAGCTTGCCGAGGCTGGCGGCGAAACGCTGCACGATGCCGACCGCTTTCGATTCAAGATGAAAATCGGTCGGCTGGCTGCGTTGCGGGCTGGCATGCGCCAGTTCCAGTTTCACCTGCGCCAGCAGTGCGTTCAGCGCGGCGTCGAGCGTGTGGCCGACATAAAAATCCTCGCTTTCCTTGCGCAGATCCGGCGGGCCGAGCCGCATCGGAAACAGCGCGCCGCACAGTTCGATCACGCTGCTGCGCAGCGTTTCCCTGGATGGTAGTTCGCGCCAGCTGACTTCGGACAGCCGTCCCTGACTGCGGCGCCATTGCGTTCTGGCGTCGCGCAAGTCAGCGACGATCCGATCCAGTCCCCAGTTATGGTTCGTGGCCGGGCCGGCCGCTTTCAACTTGTGGACGCTGGCGTTCATGCTGGCAGCCCGGCCGCGTCGAACACGCCTTCAAACAGGACCGAGCTCAGGTAGCGTTCGCCTGAATCCGGCAGGATGGCGACGATGGCCTTGCCAGCGTTTTCCGGCCGTTGTGCCAGCCGCACGGCAGCGGCCGTGGCCGCGCCGCTGGAAATGCCGGCAATGATGCCTTCTTCGCGCGTCAGGCGGCGGGAAAACTCGATCGCTTCTTCGTTGGTCACCGTTTCGACGCCATCGATCAGCGACAGATCGAGCACGTCCGGCACGAAGCCGGCGCCGATGCCCTGAATCTTGTGCGGACCCGGCTTGATCGGTTCACCGGCCTTGGCCTGCGTCAGCACCGGGCTGGTGGCGGGTTCGACCGCAACCGACTGCAGCGGATGCTTGCGGGTTTGCTTGAAGTAGCGCGAAATGCCGGTGATGGTGCCGCCGGTGCCGACGCCGGCAACGACGATATCGGTCTTGCCATCGGTCGCATTCCAGATTTCCGGGCCGGTGGTTGCTTCGTGGATGGCCGGATTGGCCGGATTCTTGAACTGCTGCAGCAATACGTATTTGCCCGGATCGGAGGCCGCGATTTCTTCCGCCTTCGCAATCGCGCCCGCCATGCCGCGCGCACCTTCAGTCAGCACCAGTTTCGCGCCATATGCCAGCAGCAGCTTGCGGCGTTCGATACTCATCGTTTCGGGCATCGTCAGCGTCAGCGGAATGCCGCGCGCGGCAGCGACGAAAGCCAGCGCAATGCCGGTGTTGCCGCTGGTCGGTTCAATCAATTCCTTGCCCGGGCCGAGCAGGCCGCGTTTTTCTGCATCCCATATCAGCGCGGCGCCGATGCGATCCTTGACCGAGTAGGCCGGGTTGCGGCCTTCGATTTTGACCAGCACGGTCGCCTTGGCATCACCGACGACGCGGTTCAGCTTGATCAGTGGCGTGTTGCCGATGGAACGCGAATTATCTTCAAACCAGTTTGACATGATGTGTTCTCCTTGATTTCAATTTCGTAAAAATTAAGCTTGAATCCATGGCAGGCCCCAATGGCGCCAGCCGTCGTGTCCGCCGCGATGCTGCTGTGCATCCAGTTCACCCTCGAATCCTTCCAGCACATTGAAGGCATTGGTGTAGCCAGCCTTTGTCAGTGCTTCGGCCGCATCGGATGAACGCTTGCCGCTGCGGCACAGCAGCAGGACGACGGCATCCTTGGGGGCGATCTTTTCGAATTCGCGCAGGAAGCGCGGGTTCTGCGTCATGCCGGTGCCGAATTTCCACGCAACATGCAGCGACTGCGGCACATGGCCGACGAAAGCACGTTCTTCGATCGTGCGCACATCGACCAGCAGTGCTGCGCCAGACTGGAACAGCGCCCAGGCTTCCGGCGGATAGACCGCGCCGGCGAAAGACAGGTCCAGCGACTCAGCCCGCGCACGACCGCGCGCCAGCAAATCTTCCGGCGGAATGCTCAGAACGGCCTGAAGTTCATGGCCCAGCGTTTCGTTTTTTGCGAGCGCGAAACCGACAGCGATTTTTGACATGATGTTTCCTTTGCTGATGAATCCCGGGCTGAAATCGGATGGGTTTGCCCGTTTCGATGGATTCATTATTTCGCATAGGAACCATTCCTCAAAATACTAAGATTTCCTATCAAAATTACTAAAACGAATAAGCAGCCGTGGAAAGGCTGTTGTTTTGGTTTGGAATATGAAGTTTGTTTATATCAAAAGCAAAAAAACTTGGTTTTGAAATATTAAAGAGCGCCGTAACCTGTCCATTCCAAAACATTTTTAGGAGGAACTGGACATGAAAAATCTCGCACTTTTTATTGCGCTGGCATCAATCACGATTGGCTTTTCGCAGGCGGTGGCGCAGGAAAGCCCGTGGCTGATTCGCGTTCGCGCGGTTCAGATCGATACCGCGAACAAATCCGATGCCTTTGGCGGCGTGCCCGCCGATCGGATTTCGGTTCAGCGCAAGGCGATTCCGGAACTGGATATTTCGTATTTCTTCACCAAAAACATTGCGGCTGAACTGATTCTGACCCACCCGCAGGTGCATGACGTGAAAGTTTCCGGTACAAAAATCGGCACCTTCCGCCACCTGCCGCCGGTGCTGACGGCGCAATACCACTTCAGCCCGGACTCGAAAATCAGCCCGTATGTTGGCGCTGGCATCAATTACACCCGTATCTGGGATGTGAACCTGGGCGGCTTGAAGCTGGAGCAAAGCAGCATTGGCGGCGCGTTGCAGGCTGGCGTCGATTTCAAGCTCGACAAGCACTGGTCGATCAACCTGGACGTGAAAAAAGTGCAAATCCGCAGCGACGTCAAGAATTCTGACGGTTCCAAGCTCACGTCGGTCAAGCTGGACCCGTGGCTGATTGGCGTCGGCGTCGGCTATCGTTTTTAAAGCATCCGCAGTTCAACCATCTGCATTTGACGGAGGCAGGCATGAACATTCTTAAAGGCATCGCGGCAGTGCTGGCGGTACTTGTCGCTGGCGCAGGATTTTCCACTAATGGCCTGGCATCCGAGCGCCAGCAAAACGAGCGTGTTCAGGTCGCCGAAAGGGGAGCAGCGCCAGCGCTGACAAAGCCTGACGCGCGCAACGCCGTTTCTTCTTCCGGTTTCAGCGGGGAGGAATGGCGGCGGTTGGCGAAATCGCTTTGATGCGCAACGCCGCAGCCGACATCGGTGCAGATTTATGCCGGCTAACACAGGCCGACATTGATACACATTTAACTACAGGAAGAAATAATGTCACTGAAACTTGAAACACTTGCCGTTCATGCCGGCTACAAACCGGATCCGACCACCAAAGCGGTGGCGGTGCCGATTTACCAGACTTCGTCCTATGCGTTCGATAGCGCGCAGCACGGGGCCGATCTGTTTGACCTGAAAGTGCCGGGCAATATCTACACCCGCATCATGAATCCGACGCAGGACGTGCTGGAGCAGCGCGTGGCGGCACTTGAAGGCGGCATCGCGGCGCTGGCGCTGGCATCCGGCTCGGCCGCTGTCACCTATTCGATCCTGACGATCGCCGAAGCGGGCGATAACATCATTTCGTCGTCCCGGCTGTATGGTGGCACCTACAACCTGTTTGCGCACACGCTGCCGCAACTGGGGATTGAAGCCCGCTTTGCCGATCCGGACCAGCCGGAAACATTCGCGCCGCTGATCGATGGCAAAACCAAGGCGATTTATGCCGAATCGATCGGCAATCCGCTGGGCAATATCACCGACTTTGAAAAGCTGGCTGAGATCGCGCATTCGCACGGCATCCCGCTGATCATCGACAATACAGTGCCGAGCCCGTATTTGTTGCGGCCGATCGAATTCGGTGCCGATATCGTCGTGCATTCGCTGACCAAATACCTCGGCGGCCACGGCAACAGCATTGGCGGCATCATCGTCGATAGTGGCAAGTTCCCGTGGGCCGAGCACAAGGAACGGTTCAAGCGGCTGAACGAGCCGGATGTGTCCTACCACGGCGTGGTGTACACCGAAGCGCTCGGACCGGCGGCTTACATCGGGCGCGCGCGCGTGGTGCCGCTGCGCAATACCGGCGCCGCGATTTCACCGTTCAATGCCTTCCTGATCCTGCAAGGGATTGAAACGCTGGCCTTGCGGCTCGATCGCATCAACGACAACACGCTGGCGATTGCCAAGTATCTGGAAAAGCATCCGAAAGTAACGTGGGTCAAGTATGCTGGCCTGCCAACTGATGCGCACCATGCGCTGGCGCAGAAATACCTGAAAGGCAAGGCTTCCGGCATTCTGACTTTCGGTGTCAAGTCCGATGGCGATCCGCGCGCGGCTGGCGCGCGCGTGCTCGATGCGCTACAACTGTTTACAAGGCTGGTAAACATCGGCGACGCGAAGTCGCTGGCGACGCATCCGGCCTCGACCACCCACCGCCAACTGTCGCCGGAAGAATTGATCAAGGCTGGGGTGAGCGAAGACGCGCTGCGGCTGTCGGTCGGCATCGAGCATATCGACGACTTGCTGGCTGATCTGGAGCAGGCGCTGGCGGCGGTTTGAGAATGCAAAATGGTGCAACAGGTTGCTGCTGCGCCATTTTGTTGCACCTGATTGCTGCGGTTTTGGGCCAATGCGGTGCGGATGGTGATGGCAGTTATCCTTGCTTGCGCTGTCGCCGGAGTTGCGTGCAGGGTGGTACGCGTTTTGCTATAATTTCCACAAAGCAACTGTTTGGCAAGGAATAAATGGATACGCATGCTGACACACCTGAGCAAAATACCGCTGAGAATGAAGAGCAACCTCGACGTTTGGACAAAAAGACCGCTCAGGTGGTCGAAAACGGCCTGTTATTGCAGCAAACCAGCGGGACGGATCGTGCGGCTGAATATATGAAAAGTTACGGCGTGAGTTTCGAAGTGGCAATGCGCGTATTATCGCGGCCAAATTCGCGCCGCAAGCCCTCCGAAAATAAGTAAGTGTGCACTTGCGGATAACGCAGGCGCAGCCGCAGCTCCTCTTTCAATCGCCGGTTCGAAGGCCGGCGCGATTCGTTCATGAACGACAGCGATTGCGGTGACAGCACGTTTGCCAGTTCTTCTTTCGGCAGTCGTGGCGGCCGCGGCAACTGCAGCATCTCGGCCACCAGATCGAAATAATCCCCCATCTTCAGCACCGAATCGTCGCAGGCGTGATACACGCGGTTCGGCCGCGCGCGAAACAGCGCCAGCGCAATCGCGCGCGCCAGATCGTCGGCGTGGATGTGGCTGGTGTAAACATCTTCGTGCGGCAATAGCGCCGGCAAGCTACGCTGCAATCGCACACGTGGCAGCCGGTCGGCGGCGTAAATGCCTGGCACCCGCAGGATCGCCACTTTGCCGCCGTGGTCGCGGCCCCAGTTTCGCAGCACCTGTTCGGCATCAGCGCGTCGCTGCGCGCGGCCGGTATGCGGCTTGATCGGGCGCGTTTCATCGAACGCCGCGCCGCCACAATCGCCATACACGCCGGTGGTGCTGACGTAGATCACGGTCGCGCCAGCCGGCAGCAGCGGAATCAGGTGGCGCGTGCGGCTGTCTGTTTGCCCGTCGCGTGGCGGCGGCGCCAGATGCACGATGTACTGCGCCAGTCCGCGCAGCCGCGCCAGTTGCCGCGGCTGATCGAGATTGGCGATAATCGGCACCGCACCGGCGGCGCGCAGCGGCTCGCGCTGGCTGGCATCATGCGTGAGCGCGAAGATGCGAAAGCGCCGGCGCAATAGCGGCAGCAGCCGCAGACCGATATCGCCGCAGCCGACGATCAGCAGGCGTGGCAGGGCTGGTTGTTTGCGTGCCGGGTTCATGTGGTGATTTTAGCGGTTTCGCCGGGCTTGCCACGCGTGGGCAAAAAATTGCCGCCACGCCTTGCGGCGGGCGGCGAACTGGCGTTGGGGGACAGCGCCGATTGGAGAAACAACCTGAAGAGAGAACTCGGTAAATCCTGAAGATGTGGTTAGTAACGGGTTAACGGGCAATGATCTGGTCAAACACGCCTTTGTCGGCGAAATGGGTTTTCTGCGCTTTTTGCCAGCCGCCAAACACCTTGTCGATGGTGAACAGCTTGACCGGCGCAAATTGTTTCGCGTGGCGTGCGGCGACTTTCCTGTCGCGCGGGCGGTAGTAATGCCTAGCCGCGATTTCCTGCGCTTCGGGCGAATACAGGTAGTGCAGATAGGCTTCGGCCTGCTTGCGCGTGCCGCGTTTGTCCACCACTTTATCGACCACGCTGACCGGCGGTTCGGCCAGAATCGAGATCGATGGCGTGACGATATCGAACTTGTTCGGCCCCAGTTCCTTGATCGCCAGATAGGCTTCGTTTTCCCATGCGATCAGCACGTCGCCCAGGCCGCGTTCGACGAAGGTCGTGGTCGCGCCGCGCGCGCCGGAATCCAGCACCTTGACGTTGCGATACAGCTTTTTCACGAACTCACGCGCGGTGGCATCATTGCCGCCCGGCTGTTTCAGCGCATAGCCCCACGCGGCCAGATAGTTCCAGCGCGCGCCGCCGGAGGTTTTCGGATTGGGTGAAATCACATCGACGCCGGGGCGAACCAGATCGTTCCAGTCCCTGATTTGTTTCGGGTTGCCTTTACGTACCAGAAACACGATGGTGGAGGTGTAGGGCGACGCATTGTGCGGCAGGCGTTTTTGCCAGTTGGCCGGAATCAGGCCCTTGTCGTGCAGCGCATCGACGTCATACGCCAGCGCCAGCGTCACCACGTCGGCCTGCAAGCCGTCAATCACGCCGCGCGCCTGCTTGCCGGAACCGCCGTGCGAATTTTTGATGTTGATCGTTTCGCCGGTCTTTTGCTTCCAGTGGTTGGCGAACGCCTTGTTGTAATCCTGATAGAGTTCGCGCGTAGGGTCGTAAGACACATTCAGCAGCGTCGTCTGCGCGATGGCGACGCCGGAAATGGCAAGAGTGAGCAGGAAGGCGGCGAGTTTGCTTATTCGTTTCATGATGGTGGCCTTGTGATGAAGAGAGTGGAATTGATTCTAGACCTCGCTCTTTATAATTGAAACGAAGGATTTTTCATTTGCTTATGCGTTTGTGGCATACTGCAATCAATCTGCAAGCAGCTTGGCAGGCTCAAGGTGAAAGCGATCGCAAGAGAGGAGTTTCGGCATGGCGGTGACGGCAAAATGCGGCTTGATTCTGCTCGCGCATGGCGCGCGCCATCCGGGTTGGGCGGAACCGTTCGAGCGCGTCCGGCAGCAACTGGCGCAGCGCCTGCCGCAGACGGACGTGGCGCTGGCGTTTCTCGAATTCATGCGGCCCGATCTGGCGACGGCGGTCGAGCATCTGGCGCGGCAACAGTGCGCTGAAGTTGTGGTCGTGCCGCTGTTTCTCGGCCAGTCCGGCCACGTGCTGCGCGATTTGCCGCCGCTGATGGCGCAGTTGCAGCAGATGCATCCGGGCGTGCGGTTGCGGCTGGCGCGGGCGGCGGGTGATGATGCCGGCGTGCAGGCGGCGCTGGCGGCATATTGCATCCAGACGCTGGCAGCCGTTTGATGTTTGGTTAGGGTTTTGCCGGGGGTATGTAGTCAAAGCATGCCGCTGGGCCACATTTTTTCTGGCTGTTCTTGAATACTGGGTGGAGTATATTTTTCGGGCTAATTGACTGAAAACTGCTTTTCGGTCAGTTATTTTGCATTGCGGCGGCATTGCCAGCACAGCGAGCGCTGTCGCCACTCAAGTCTTGTATTGCCCGTCTTTGCCTTCGCCAATCATAAAATGGGTACCGCAACTCATGGTGAACAAGGGTTCTTAAAATTTATGCTGTCCATTTTGGGGCTAGTTTGAGTGCATATTCGCATGTGATCTGGCAGGGTATAGCGACAAAAGACTGAAATTCGGCCAAAGCTGACGCTTGGTGCTGCCTAGGTGAGTTTCCGCTTCCAGCTAATAGCCGTCCCTTAGCGTCAAATTGGCTGGAAAACTGTTGACATTAAAGAACGTTACATCTTTGCCATTTTCATGCTTTCAGCAAGGAACGCGACAATGACTATTGTGCATATTTGCGTCTTGATTAAATAACCCTGGTGATCTCAACTCTTGTGCTTGTGCTGGATTAAGGAGTGATTGAAATAATGGCGGCTGCAAACGTTCAGCAGCCGCTCATCATTTTAATGGTTCATGCTGTTTTTTCGTGTGGGCCAAAGCCATGCGCGACGATGGCCAGCAAAGCGAGGCACCAGACGATCAGCGCACCGGCAGGCAAATCGTACAGCGTCGACAGGATCAGCCCGGCCGCGTAGCCGCCGAGGCCGATGGCAAATGCCAGCGGCAGACGAAGGCGCGGCGAGAAATTGCGCACACCGAGGCTGGGAACGATCAGGCTGGCAAAAACCAGATACACGCCGACGAGTTGCACCGATATTGTCACGGCCAGAGCAAACAGCAGGTAAAAGCCGAGCCTGCCGGCACGTTCGCGCAATATGATGAGCGCCACAAGGATGGCCGCTGTCACGATGCTAGGCAAGAGCAACTGTTGGGTGCTGACCCAGAGGATTTGTCCAGCCAACAGGTCGTGCAGATGTTCGCTGCCATGCGGATTATGCGCGACCAGCAGGATGCCCGCAGTTGCGGCCAGTACGAACAGCGCGCCGATTTGCGCTTCCTGCACCTTCGGCCATTTCTTTTCGGTCCAGGTCAGCAGCAAGGCGCCCGACAGCGCTGCGATTCCCGCTGCGGCTTGCACGCTCCACCCTTCCGGGTCGAGTCCCATGAATCCGGCGATGATCACGCCCAGAGCGGCGATTTGCGCAATCGCGAGATCGATGAACACGATGCCACGCTGCAGCACTTGCGCGCCCAATGGGATATGTGTGAGCAGCACGATCACACCGGCCAGTAGCGCCGGCGCGATGATGCTCAGATCGAGTGCGCTGGCATTCATTTCCGCGCCCCCAGCAGCATCTGCACGGTGCTGTCGAACAGGCCGAATAAATCCTTGGCCTGGTCGTTGCCGCCGACAGTGAAGGGCAGTATGACCGCCGGAATTTTGGCGCGTTCAGCCAGCCAGCGCGAGGCGCGTGAATCCTGATATGCGGAGCGCAGCACCATTTTGGCCGGACGATGCTGCAGTTGTCTCAGTAGTTTCGACAGGTGCGCTACGCCGGGTTCGACGCCAGGCTTGGGCTCGAGCGTGCCGACTTCCACCATGCCCAGCCAGTGCAGCAGGTATTCCATGTTTTTGTGGTGCTCGACGATGGCAATGCCACGCAGCGGGGCTGCCTGTTGTTCCCACTTGCGGATCGCCGCTTGCCAGCGTGCGGCAAAATCCCTGTGGCGGGTGCGGTAGTAGTGCGCATTGGCCGGGTCGAGTTCTGCCATGCGTTGGACCAGCGCATGGGCAACGTGGCCGATGTTGTAGGGATTGAGCTGGATGTGCGGATTGCCGGCGGCATGCACGTCGCCTTGGCTGCGATCCACGCTGGCGGGTATGTCGAGCTTGTTGACGTATTGGCCGGCTTCAAAATGGCCGGGCTGACCCGGGGCAATCTTGCCGTTGCCGGATTGCTGGAGCAGAACCGGCAGCCAACCGGCTTCCAGTTCCAGTCCGGTGCAAACCAGCAGATCGGCGTTGCGCGCCCGGGCAATCAGGCTGGGTCGCGCCTCGATCTTGTGCGGGTCCTGAAAGGCGGTGGTGGCGCTGGATGCCTTGACTTTGCTGCCGCCGATTTCGAGCGCCAGCGCGCTCCATTCGGGTTCGCAGGCGAGAATGTTCAATCCGGCGTGCGCCGGCGCCATCAAGAGTGCGGCCAGCGTCAGCAGAATGGTGTGGAGGATGCGTTTCATGGTGTTCTCCTAGTAAGAGTGAGCGCCATGCGCGCCCAGGCTCATGAGGTATTGCAGGAAAATCTGGTTATCCGTGATGCCAGGACGCGACTTGTCCTGTGCCAGCTGCAGGCGGATGCGCGAGAATTCGGACGGCGAATAATCGAGCATCCAGCTGGTGCGTTGCGGCGAATACGGGGCCAGGCTTGGGAATGAGCCCGATTCGATGGTGGGCGTGCCAGAATGCAGTCGATCATGGCGCAAGCCGGTGCGCCAGTTTGGCATGAACTGGTACACGCCCTGGACGTACCAGCCGGATTGCGCACCGCTGCGGTAGTTCCCGCCGCTATCTAGCGCACCGTTTTCCTTTTGCCTGAAGTATTCGCCCTGCAGCTTGAGGCTGGTGCTGCTCGCATTGCCTCCCGGCGCCCATTTGTAGACGGCATCGGCAACCCAGAGGCTGGAGCGCCCGCTGAAGGCGAATTCGCTTCCATCCAGTTCGGTGTGTACCCGATCTTCGGCGCGGGTGCGCAAGTAAGAGATGCCGGCGCGCCAGCTTGATGAAGTGCCAATGTCGCCGCCGGTTCTGGCGAACATCGCAGCGGCATTCGCGCCATTCTTGTTGCGCGTGGTGCCGGGGAAGCTGCCGCCGTTGCCAATTTCAGCGCCGATTTCCACATAGGTATCGGTCGGTGCAATCCACTTTGCCTGCAAACCATCCTGTTTGTACTGTCCGCCGAAAAAGGCCTGATAGGCTAGCGGCGCATCGACAAAATCCCAGGTGTGGGCGTGCTGGCTGTTCATATAGCCGATGCCGGATAGAAAACGCCCGGCCTTCAGGTTGGTGCCACCGGCCAGCCCTTTGGCTTGCACGAAGGCTTCTTCGACGCTGGCTGAGTTGTCCGACCCAAGCGCAAAGGTCAGTTGTCCGGAAAAGATGTGGTCGATGTTGGCGCTAAAGGTCAATTCCGATTCGCCCAGGTTGAAGCTGCGCGAGCCAGGACCGACTTCGCCGCCCGTCATGAAGCCTTGCAGGCGGTATTGTGTCGGGTCCTGTTTGAGGTGTGCATATGTGCCGCCCAGTATCAGCGAAATGGCTGGGTTGAAACCGTTGCCATTGCTGGCGGCAGCTGCGGGCACAGGCGCGACGGCTATAGCTGGTATCTCGACCAGTTGAGATGCTGCGGCAGTTGGCGTGGCAGGAACTTTTTGCTGGCTATGGGCTTCGGCCAGACGTTTTTCGAGTGCCTGAATGCGCGATTCATAGTCATTTTTCATTTGTCGGATCTGTTCGCGGATCTCGGTGAGTTCGCGCGAGTCCGCTGCATAGGCGTGCAGCGGACTCGCGCAAGTGGCAGCGATGGCCGCTGCCAATGCGGTTTTCTTGAGCATGGTTAACCCTCTCTAATTGAGATAAATACGGGAGCGACATCTAGGTCGCGCCGACCTTAGGGACAATCAGATGAGAGGCGGAGCGCGCGAATCGAAGAGAGTCGGCGGACGCGGTAGCTCGGCGCGGTAGGAGAACTCCGCCGTTGGTATCCAGACATCCGCCTCTGGCATCGGCAGAGCAAACGCACTGGGCATGGCCGAGCCGAGTTCGGCGCAGGCATGGCATTGTTCGCAGGGTTGTTTATGCGGAAGTTGATGTTCCTGCCGGTCGTGATTTTGGTCGAGTCCGTGCACGACCGCGTGCGCGACCGTTACTTGTTGCGAGAACAGCAGCAACAAGGCCAACAGGAACGACAAGAAGGGACGATATTGGTTCACGACCGCAAGATTATATGCCAGTTAAATCAAGTATGAACCGGTTAGGTGTAGTAGTTCAGGTTAGGCTAGTCGGTGCAGAAGAAAGTGTTGGGGGGCGCTTTTAGCTAGAAGCGGAAGTTCACCAGCACACAATCGAACTTTCGCTTTGGCCGAACTACGAACACAAGTATTAAAATACTGTTGTGAATTGGAATTCATCGAGGAAAGCCCGTGAGATATAAAAACGCATCTGAAGTCATCGACGCTGTCCAGTGGTTCAAGGAAGGCGATCATCCCGAAGTGATCAGAATTCTGATAACTCCCGAAGGCACGGTCGGGCAAGATTCGATTATCTACGACGCTTGGGAGGCCAGCATTGGCGGTCCTTTGGTTACGCTGGTTCATGCGGTTGAAACCGCTGACGGCCTGATGCCGGTCTCTGCCGGCGACTATATCATTACCCATGCCAGCGGGGAAATGGTCCCATGCAAGCCTGACGTTTTCGAGCAGATGTGGCAGCCCGCGTAGCCGGGCTTGTGCGCCAGCAAGGCCGCTGACTGGCCATGCCGCAACGCGTGGTTGCATGGGGTGCGCGGAGGCGGCCAGAATGAACGCCGCGCCAACGGCACTGGATTCCAGCATGCGCCGGGAGATCACAATCCGCCGGTGGCGTGTAACCTTTCTGCATTGAAGTCGGTCGCGGACTGCCGCGCCGCCAGCGCTTCCCCGACCATCACCAGCACCGGGCCATCCGCATCAGGCAGGCCGTGCAGCAGCGCCGCCAGCGTGGTGTGCCACACGCGCTGTCCGGGTAGGCTGGCGTTCTCGACTACCACCACCGGCGTGCCGGGCTTGCGCCCTTGCGCCAGCAGCCGCTTCGCGGTCAGTGCCGCTTCGCGCCCGCCCATGTACTGTACCAGAGTGTCGCAATCAGGAACGCTGGCCTGCTCCGGCTGATCCGGCGCTGTGCTGGAAGTGAAAAATGCCACGCTGCGCGCCACGCCGCGCTTGGTCAGCGGGCGGGCAATGGCCGAAGCGGCCGCCAGCGCGGCGGTGATGCCGGGCACGACTTCATACGCGATGCCAGCCGCGTCCAGCGCGCTCAGCTCTTCGTCCGCGCGGCCGAACAGCATCGGGTCGCCGCCTTTGAGCCGCACCACGATGCGGTGCTTGCGTGCGGTATTGACCAGCAGCCGGTTGATGAACAGTTGCGCCGCCGATTTTCTGCCGCAACGCTTGCCGACGTTGATTTTTTCCGCCTGCGGGCACAGTTCGAGCATTTCGTCGGTCACCAGCGCGTCGTACAGCACCGCGTCGGCCTGCGCCAACAGGCGTGCGCCGCGCACGGTGATCAAGTCAGCCGCGCCGGGGCCGGCGCCGATCAGGTAAACCTTGCCGTTCTCGTTCATGCTGGTCCTCTCCGGTTTTCGGTTCATGCCGCAATCCGGATCATTCCGGCAGCGACCGTCTGGTGCGTGACCTGATCGATCAGGATGAACGCGCCGGTGGCGCGGTTGTCGCTGTAAGCATCAGCCGCCAGCGATTGCTGCACATTGAGGCTGATGCGTGCGATGTCGTTCAGCCCAATCTGCTCGCCGCTGCGCCGCTGCTGCGTGTTCACGTCCAAGAGCGAGCCGATGGCGGCGATCTTCGCGCCGACTTTGTGCGTGCCGTGCTTGAGCCAGTATTTGCGGCGCGCGTCCAGCGGTTCTTCCGACAGCCAGCAGATGTCGGACTCGACCGTTTTCAGCAGCGCGGCTGGCTGGTCGGCTGCGGCCAGCAGGTCGCCGCGCGAAATGTCGAGGTATTCTTCCAGCAGCAGCGTCACCGACTGTCCGGCCACGGCAAAGTCGAGCGAGCCTTCGAGCGTGACGATGTCCTTGACGGTGGCGAGCTGGTTGCTCGGCTGCACCCACAGCTTGTCGCCCTTTTTGATCGTCCCGGATTCGATTCGCCCCATGTAGCCGCGGAAATCGTTCGCTTCGTGGCCGTTGTGCCGCGCCACCAGTTGCACCGGGAAGCGGAACGGCTGGTGTTGCAGCTCGTCGCCCAGCGGCAGCGTTTCCAGCAGTTCGATCAAGGTCGGCCCGTGGTGCCAGTTCAAGTTGTCGCCTTTTTCGACCACATTGTCGCCCGCCAGCGCCGACAGCGGAATGGCGTGGATGTTTTCCAGCCCGAGTTGCTGCGCGAACTCGCGGTAGGCGGCGACGATGCGGTCGTAAATCTGCCGGTCGTAATGCACCAGATCCATCTTGTTCACCGCCACGATCACATGCCGGATCTGCAGCAGGTGGGCGATGGTCGAGTGGCGCTTGGTCTGCGTCAGCAATTCCACCCTGCCGTCGTCGTGCAGCGTGACTTTCGATACGTCGATCAGGATGATGGCGGCGTCGGCGGTCGAAGCGCCGGTCACCATGTTGCGCGTGTATTGCTCGTGCCCGGGCGTGTCGGCGATGATGAACTTGCGTGCCGGGGTGGCGAAATAGCGGTAGGCGACGTCGATCGTGATGCCCTGCTCGCGCTCGGCTTCCAGGCCGTCGGTCAACAGCGACAGGTCGATCGTGTCGCCGACGGTGCGCTTGTGCTTGGCGCGCGAAATCGCATCGAGCTGGTCGGCGAAAATGCCCTTGCTGTCGAACAGCAGCCGGCCGATCAGCGTGCTTTTGCCGTCATCGACCGACCCGGCGGTGATGAAGCGCAGCACGCCGCGCCCGGCAGTGGCTGGCGCGGCAGCGGTTTGTGCGGAGAGTACGGCGTTCATCAGAAATATCCTTCCTTCTTGCGTTTTTCCATCGAGGCTTCGGACGTCTGGTCGTCCATGCGGGTGGCGCCGCGCTCGGTAATGTCGGTAATCGCGGTTTCGGCGATGATCGCGGCCGGGCTGGCGGCGGTCGAGGCCACCGGGCAGGTGCACGAAATATCGCCCACGGTGCGGAAGCGCACGATTTGCGTTTTCACTGTTTCGCCTTCTTTTGGCGGTGTCAGATCGGTCAGTGGCACCAACAGGCCGTTCCGCGGAATCACCTGTCGTTCGTGTGCGTAATAGATCGACGGCAGCGCCAGTTTTTCGCGCGCAATGTACTGCCAGATGTCGAGTTCGGTCCAGTTCGAGATCGGGAACACGCGCATGTTTTCGCCCGGATGCACCAGCGTGTTGTACAGCGACCAGAGTTCAGGCCGTTGCGCCTTCGGATCCCACTGGCCGAAATCGTCGCGGAACGAAAAGATGCGTTCCTTCGCCCGTGCTTTTTCTTCGTCGCGCCTTGCGCCGCCGATGCAGGCGTCGAAGCCGAATTCCTCGATCGCTTCCAGCAGCGTCACCGCTTGCGCCGCATTCCTTGAATCGGTTTGCGGATTGCGCAGCCGCACCGTGCCGCGCGCAATCGAATCCTCGACCGAACGCACGATCAGCTCTTCGCCCAGCTCGGCTGCGCGCCGGTCGCGGAATTCGATCACTTCGGCAAAGTTGTGGCCGGTGTCGATGTGCATCAGCGGAAATGGGAACTTGCCCGGTCGGAACGCCTTTTCGGCCAGGCGCAGCAGCACCACCGAATCCTTGCCGCCGGAAAACAGCAGCACCGGCTTGGTGCATTCGGCCGCGACTTCGCGCAGGATGTGGATTGCCTCAGATTCCAGCCAGTCCAGGTGGCGGTTGCTGGCGGTATCGAGGATGTGTTGTTCTATCGTTGTGGTCATGATGTTGCAGCTACTTTCTTTTGTTACGCGGTGACTGTCTTGGCGCGGACCAGTTTGCCGTCGACGAAATGCAGTCCGCATTCCTTCGATTCGGGTTGTTCCCACCACCATCGTCCGGCGCGGATGTCTTCGCCCGGCTGAATCGCGCGGGTGCAGGGTTCGCAGCCGATCGACGGGTAGCCGCGGTCATGCAGCGGGTTGTACGGCACATGGCGGCTTTTGAGGTAATGCCACACGTCGTCCTCGCTCCAGTCGGCCAGCGGGTTGAACTTCGCCATGCCGTGCGCGCTATCGAATTCTTCCACCGGCAGTTCGGCCCGGGTGGCGGCTTGCGCCCGACGCTGGCCGGTGAGCCAGGCCTTGCTGCCGGCGAGCGCGCGCGCGAGCGGCTCGACCTTGCGGATGCGGCAGCATTCCTTGCGCTGTTCGATGCCGTCGTAAAAACCGTTCAGGCCGGATTGCGCCACATAGGCAGCCACGGCTGCGTCGTCCGGGCGGTAGATCTTGATGCCGTAGCCGTAGCGATCCTGCACGCGCTCGATCATTTGCAGCGTTTCGGCGTGCAGCCGGCCGGTGTCGAGCGTGAAAATCGTGATCGGCAGATCTTCGGACAGGATCAAATCCGTCAGCACCATGTCTTCCGCCGCCAGGCTGGAGGCGAACACCGCCGGCGCATGCTCGTGCGCGATGCGCGCCAGCGTGGCTAGCGTCTCGGTCAGATGGGCGGTGTAATTGCTCATTGCGCCGCTCCGTGGCGTTGCACGCGGCGGAACAGCGGCGCCTTTTCATCCGACGAAGTCTGGTATCTGACCGAGAAGTCCGTCAGGCCAGCCAGCGCGTCTTCCAGTTTGCGATCGGCGCGCACGTCAAACGCATTAAAGCCGACGCGGGCGAGGTAAAACAACTGGTCGCGCAGCACGTCGCCAATCGCGCGCAGTTCACCGGCGTAACCCAGCCGCTCGCGCAGCAGAAACGCAATCGAATAGCCGCGGCCGTCGGAAAACTTGGGGAAATCGACCGCGATCAGCGGCAGGCGCGCCAGATCGTCTTTCAATGCTTCCGGCCGTTCGTCGCTCGCCAGCCAGACGCCGATATCGGCGCGGGCGGCCAGTGCTTCTTTTTGCGCCAGCCAGGCCGCCAGCGGCACGATCACCTTGCCTGCCGGGATGCTTACATCACCTGGCAGCGTGTCGGCCAACGCCCCGACATTCGGTCGCAGCAAAAGCCAGTCGTCGGCGATGATGGCGCCGTCCTTGATGATGCGTTTGTTCTGTTCAGCCACGGGTTGGTTCTCCCACTTTGATTGCTTTCGGTTCGATTGGCGTGCCATACACCTGCGCCTTGAATGGCTCGATGCCGAGGCGGCGCACGGTGTCGATGAACTTTTCTTCGTCGTTGCGTTCGCGCAGATAGACTTCTACCAGCCGCTCGACCACATCCGGCATCTGCTCGGCGGAAAAGGCCGGGCCGATGATTTTGCCGATCGTCGTTTGATTGCCTTGCGAGCCGCCAAGCGACACCTGGTACCACTCGCTGCCATCCTTGTCCACGCCGAGGATGCCGATGTTGCCGACATGGTGGTGCGCGCAGGCGTTGATGCAGCCCGACAGGTTCAGTTCGATCTCGCCGATGTCGTGCAGGTAATCGAGATTGTCGAAGCGCTCGGTGATCGCCAGCGCGATCGGGATCGACTTCGCATTCGCCAGCGCGCAATAGTCGCCTCCCGGGCAGCAGACGATGTCGGTTAGCAGGCCAATGTTTGGCGTCGCCAGTCCGGCCGCTTTTACCTGCTGCCACAGCTCGAACAGGTCGCGCTGGCGCACGTCGGCCAAGACCAGATTCTGCTCGTGCGTGACGCGCAGCTCGCCAAAACTGTAACGCTCGGCCAGCGTGGCCACTGTTTCCATCTGTTCGGCGCTGATGTCGCCCGGCGGCACGCCCGGTTTTTTCAGCGACAGCACCACCGCGCGGTAGCCGGGAATGCGGTGCGGCTTGACGTTGCGCGCCAGCCAGTTGGCGAACGCCTTGTTTTCCTGCTGCAGTTGCGCGATCGCGGCATCGTTGTCCGACAGGGTTTCATATGCCGGCGCGGTGAAATGCGCCGCCACACGCTGCAATTCCTCGATCGTCAGCGTGCCGGGGCCGTCCTTCAGGTGCTGCCATTCCTGTTCGACTTCCTGCGCAAATTCCTCGCTGCCGATGGCTTTCACCAGAATCTTGATGCGCGCCTTGTACATGTTGTCGCGTCGGCCGTACTGGTTGTAGACGCGGATGACCGCTTCCAGATAAGTCATCACATGCGGCCATGGCAGGAATTCGCGGATCACGCTGCCGATGATGGGCGTGCGTCCCAGCCCGCCGCCGACCATCACGCGGAAGCCCACTTCGCCGGTCTCGTTCTTGATCACCGTCAGGCCGATGTCGTGCGCCGCAGTCACCGCGCGGTCTTCCTGTGCGCCATTGATCGCGAACTTGAACTTGCGCGGCAGGAAGGCGAACTCTGGTTGGAAGGTGCTCCACTGGCGCAGGATTTCGGCATACGGGCGCGGATCGACGATTTCATCCGCCGCCACGCCGGCATACTGGTCGGAAGTGATGTTGCGGATGCAGTTGCCGGAAGTCTGGATGGCGTGCATCTGCACGCCCGCCAGCCGTTCGAGGATTGCCGGCGTTTCCTCCAGCTTGACCCAGTTGAACTGGATGTTTTGCCGCGTGGTGAAGTGGCCGTAGCCACGGTCGTGTTCGCGCGCGATTTGCGCCAGCGTGCGCAGTTGGGTCGCCGACAGCAGGCCGTACGGAATCGCGATCCGCAGCATGTATGCATGACGCTGGTGGTACAGGCCGTTTTGCAGCCGCAGCGGGCGGAATTCTTCCTCGGTCAGTTCGTCCGCCAGTCGGCGGCGCACCTGATCGCGGAATTGCGCGACGCGTTCGTCGACGATGGTCTGGTCGTATTGGTCGTAGCGATACATTCAAAAATCCTGAAAATTCTGATGCGTGCGGCCTGAGCCGCGTGCCGTAACGAAAATCCGCCTGGATTGGTCGCCCGCCTGGTTGCGGGTGCCTTTTCAGGCGGCGCGTTTGCTATGCATGAATCGTAATAAACTTATGAAGTATTCCAAACTACAATGAATTTATTTGCTTATATTTCGATGGGATATAAAGGAGGGCTGTCCAGCGGGTGCGCCAGGCTGGAAAGCGACGCCGGCAAATGCAGAATCCGAAGATTTGTTGGGGTATATGGCAAAAATACTGCGCCGGGCCAAGTATTTGCTGGCTGTTTTTAAATACAGGGTGGAGTATATTTTTTGGCCTTACTGACCAGAAATTCATTTTAGTCAGTAATTTTTGGCCAAATGGACGGCATTCCGGCTGTCTAATGTCCGGGAGGTCCGAGCGGGCGTCAAGCCCGCCAGCGATGGTCAGTGCGAGATGGTGAGTGCCGGATGATGTGCTGCGACTGTGATGTCAGCACAACGGCGGGGCAGGGGGATTGGAGCAGGGCCGAGGCGCGGCCGGCCCTGCGAGCTCCGGTTTCGGTTCAGCTCTTCGGCGGCGTGCGGTAGCGATGATGGCGCGCCGGGCCTTCTTCCGTTTCGATGCGGCGGTAAATGCCGCCTTCCTCGACGCTGCCATCGGTCGTGCCTTCGCCCTTGATGCGGCGGTAGCATGCGCCGCGCTCGTCGTGGTGCAGCGCCTTGCAGCGGTCGACCGCGTTCTTGTCATACGAATCGCTGCCGTTCAACTGGCCGCGCTTCGCGTCGGCATAGGCCGCAGCCGCTTCCTTCAGACAGGTGGCGCGGTCCTGATTGGTCTGGCCGCTGTTGCATAGCTCGCGGTCCTTCAGGTAGGTCGCCTTGGCGCTTGCGGCATCGTGGCCGGCGGCCAGCGTCGGCTTCGCGTACAGCACGGCGCAGATGGCTATGGTTGTGATGGCCGATAGCTGGAGGAACTTCCGGGTGATATCCGGCAATTTCCGTGCTTGTACCGAGCCTGCTGTGGAAAAGCGCATGATGTTCTCCTTGAAATGGGTTCGTGGCGCGAGTGCATTCATGTCGGCGCGTGGCAAGCGCGCACCGCAACATGCCCATGTTAGGCGCTCTGCGCGCAATGATCAATTCGCAGCGGCAGTCTGGCTGTCGGTTCTGGCCGGTTTGGGCCGATTATGTCCATCAATGTTGCGCTAGATCAGAGGTTGTCGTCGCGGCCCGTTGATATGCATCGAGTGTTTACAAGTGTAAGAGTTTGTTTCGTTGCCTTCCATCTGGCCGGATTGTCATTAAAGTGTAGTCATGAGGCTGCGTGATGGCGCAGGATTCCAGCAAGAATGACATGGAGGCAACTATGAACAACGGCAAAAAACTGGTCGCGGTCGCGGTGATGGCAACCGCCGCTCTGGCAACTTCGGCGCCGGCATCGGCCGACGGTGGCGCAGTTGCCGCTGGTGTGGTGCTGGGCATGATGACCGGCGCGGCGATTGCGAGTTCGCACCCTGGCTATTATGTGTCGGCTCCGCCGGCTTCGGCCTATCAGGATGGCACGGTGACGACGTATTACAGCAGCCCGGCGCCGGTCTATTATGCGCCGCGCCCGGTCTATTACAGTGCGCCGGCCTATTATCCGGTGCCGGTTCCGCTGTATGTCGGCTACGGCCGCCGCGGCGGACACTACTACCGGCACGGTTATCGCCACTATCGCTGAGGAAACGCCGAATAAATAGTTGCGCAGTGTCAGGAATTCGGGCGAACGTTCATGCACAATCCGGTTCCTGCGCCACGGGTGCATTGCATCTCATTCCGCTCACCTTTCTTCAGCGTTTTCCTAAGCCGCACGGCTGATTTTCCTGTGGCGTCCGGTCCTTCTCCTCTCCTTCCGGACGCCGCCTGACGCCGGGAAAAGCAGCAGACTTCCGTCTGCTGCGTTCACGGTCTGCTCCGACAGCGCGCAAACCGACTACAATGCATCGGATGCGCGACACGTTTTATAATGTCCAATTGATTCCCTATTTTGTTCGTATGCTTGCGCGCGGCGCATGGTCGCCGCCGGTTCCAGGCGAGTGCTTGTTTCTATCGAGGATTGACCATGCCAACGATTAACGTACAACTGTTTGAAGGCCGCACGCAGGAGCAGAAGCGCGCGTTTGTGAAGGCGGTGACCGAAGCTGCCTGCAATACCCTTGGCTGCGATCCGGCCGCGGTGGACATCATTTTGCAAGAGGTAAAACGCGAGAACTGGTCCACTGCCGGCAAGCTGTGGAGCGATTGACGCCCGACCGAACCATCCCCTTTTTTGCGCGCGCGGCGCGCCCTTAACCGACCACTGCGACCATCATGCATGACGCCTCCGTACTGCAGGACCTGGATTCCCGGCGCGAGTATTACGGGATATCGATCGATTTGCCGACCGCGATAGCGAAAGAGGCGAAAACCCGTTTCCTTGAGGCCGAGTGGGCGCAGGAAATTCCGAACTATCTGCTGTTGCGCGACGACAATCAGGTCAGCATCTATTTCTACCAGCTCGACGATGAAGCGAAGGAATGGCTGCATGCACAGATGGTCGCCGGCGGGCACCGTGCGTCTGCGGTGCTGTTGGCCGCGCTGCGCGAGGCGGAGCAGAATCCGGTGCATGCCTCCATTTCCAGCCTGGCGATGCTGGCGCAGGCGATCGGCGCTTACATCAAGCAGGGCGCGATCGATGGCTGGGTGTATGCGATCGGCGAATATGGCGAGCAGATGCCGTGGCTGGTGTCGAATATCGCGCTGCAGGAAATGTCGAACGGCCAGAAATGCGTCGCGCTCAGCCTGATGGCGAATACGGTTGCGATGAGCAACAACGATTATTCGCGCCCGGCCAACAGGGTGGTGTTCTTCTTTGCATCGGACTTGGCGGGGCACCAGACGGTGATCGAAATCCTGGCGGCCAAGGGTTTCATGAAGGAAACGCCGGAACTCAAGCGCGCCTATCTGGAGTCGGTCGATCGCTTTGTCGATTTTGTGCAGCAGACCAGCGAGCAGTTCATCGCGTCCGGTTCGGTGCTCGAAGTCAATCTGGCGGAAAAATACCAGACGCCGGAGCGGCTGAACCTGCCGTCGCCGATGCGGGTGGTCAATGACGAAGAACTGATACAGCGCAAGTTTTTCACCCATGCCGATTCCGAATTCTGGCTGCTGCAGGGACGCGATTTCTCCACCATCCCGATGCACCCGATGATCCTGTGCTTCAACCTGGAAACCCACACCAACATGTGGATCCATGTGAACCATCTGGTCGAATATCGCTACGATCCGGGCTTGCGCGAAAAGCTGGTGCTGCCGCAGCACCACCGCGACCTGATCGATATCCTGACGCAGGACATGGATGTGCTGATGGACGACATCGTTGCCGGCAAATCCGGTGGCACGACCATCCTGTGCAAGGGCGCGCCCGGGCTGGGCAAGACGCTGACGGCCGAAGTGTATGCCGAAGTGATTGGCCGGCCGCTGTATCGCGTGCATTCGGGTCAGCTTGGCATTCATTCCGAAGACGTGGAAAAAAACCTGGCGGCGATTCTCAAGCGCGCGCAGCGCTGGGGTGCGGTGCTGCTGTTGGACGAGGCCGATGTTTACATCCGCCGGCGCGGCAACGATATCGATCACAATGCGGTCGTGGCCTCGTTCCTGCGTACGCTCGAATACTTCCACGGCCTGCTGTTCATGACCACCAACCGTTCGCAGGATGTGGACGATGCGATTGCGTCGCGCTGCATCGCCACGATTGTGTACGAAGCACCGAAGGCGGAAGATGCGAAACGCATCTGGGAAGTGCTATCGAAACAGTTTGAATTCGATTTGCAGGCAGGCTTGACCGACCAGCTGGTAGAGCAGTTTCCCGGCGTTTCCGGGCGCGACATCAAGGAATTGCTGAAACTGACCGCCAAATGGTGCCGGCAAAAGCGGATAGCGCCGACGCTGGAAGTATTCAAGTCATGTTCGCAGTTCCGAGGCTTGTAACGCGCATGCCTGTTGCGGCTTTTTTGCTGGGGTATGAGCAAAAATATATGGGTTCGGCCGGAATTTTGGCGGCAGTTTGAAAATACTGGTGGGTGTATATTTTTGGGCTCGCAGGCGGCTGTGAAGCCCGGCCTGTCATTTTGGCTTTGATTTTTTTGCATTGGCATGAAACCGATCGCTCCTGGCACCGTCATCTTCCATCGCTACCGTGGCTATGGCGTGCTCACGGCCGTCAATTTGCTGACCGGTTGGGTATCGGCGCGCTTCGGCAATGAAAGCCGCGTGCTGGATCTGAACCTGTCGACCGATGAAGTGCAGCACGCCGACGGCGAACCGATCCTGTTTCGGCTGGCGTCGCCCGATCGCACGCCGCATGCGCGGCTGATGGCGGTGGTGCGGGCGTTGCACGATGCCGGCTATCAGCGGCTGTACCTGCATTCGTGTCCGCGCCCATCCGGCATGCACTGGCGCTGGCACCTGTTTACCGGCACACGCAACTGGTTACAGCGCCCCTGGCGCGAGGGCTGGTATGGTTCCGGCGCCGATTACATTTTTAATCCGGTGATCGGCTGGGGCGACAGTCCCGGCGCCGGCACCGATGAACTGGTGCGTTGCCTGGCGAAATTCGACCCGGAAGGGCTGGCGCAGGCGCTGGGTGAAGACGAAGAGCACGCGGTCTGGTTCAGGCTGGTGTGCGATGCGCTGTTGCCGGGTTATATGTACAGCCTGGATTTGAACGGCCGCAATCCGCATGCTCCCGGGCCGTTGCCGGTGTTTCCGGTGCGCACCGGGCTGCCGGATTACAGCGGCCCTGAGCTGCCGTGGCCGCCCGGCTGGAGCCGGATGTGGCGTTTCGCCGGCGCACATGGCGCGAAGGCGCTGATATGACAGGGAGGAAAATCATGGCCTTGCGCATCATCGCCACTGGCGGCACGCTCGACAAGCGCTACGACGAAATCGCCGGCACGCTCGGTTTTGCCGCCAGCCATCTGCCGCAGATGCTGGCACAGGCGCGCCTTACGCTGCCGCACGAACTGAAAATCCTGCCGCTGCTCGATTCGCTCGACATGCGCGATGCCGACCGGGCGCGCGTGCTGGTCGCGTGCCGCGCCGCGGATGAAACCGCGATCGTGGTCACGCACGGCACCGACACGATGCGTGAAACGGCGCAGGTGCTGGGACAGGCTTCCTTGGACAAAACCATCGTGCTGACCGGCGCGATGATTCCGTTTTCAGTGGCGAATTCCGATGCGTTGTTCAACCTCGGCTTTGCCTGCGCCGCCGCGCAAACGTTGCCGCATGGCGTGTACGTGGCGATGAACGGGCAAATGTTTGCGTGGGATAGCGTGCGCAAGAACCGCGCCGCTGGCCGGTTCGAGTCTGCATAACGTATCCGCCATCACGCCGCCAGCGGGGTCGTGGCGAGGAAGGAGGACGGCACATTGGCCAGCGCGCTTTCCGGCACGTCCCACAGGTGTCCCTGAACCAATAGCGTCTGGCCAAGTGCGTGGCCGAATTGTCGCAGCCCGCTCAGCAGATGTTGGCTGTCCACGCGCTTGAAAATCACTTGCACGCCACGCTGCTGCGCCAGCCGCAGCAATTTCTCCGTGCTGGCCGCATCGGTCACGCCGCGGACATCAAGTTTCACCACATCCGGTTGCACGCGCTCAAGCAATCCGAGCGCTTCTTTCGCCCGGCTGGAGTTGACCGCAATGCGGAAACCGTTGCCGCGGTAATTCGTGACCACGGAATCCAGCAGCCAGCTCAGGTTTTGCGTGATGGCTGGCAGTTGCAGCACGACGCGCTGGTGCGGCACGTCGATTGATGCCAGAACGCGCCGGAAGGCATGGCCGTGATTGTCCTCGACCGCCGCCAGCAGCCTGGCATGTACATTCAGATAAAGATCGCGCCCGGTTGCTTCCGTTTGGCGAAAGAAATTCAGTGTGTGCAGCAGGCGGCACAAGCGATCGAGCTCGATCGATTCATCGTCGCTGGCAGCGTAGTCGAGCAGACGCCACAACGACAGGCCTGAATCAGTTTCGGAATGGCTGCGCAGGTAACCCTGGAAACCGGCAATCTCGCCCGTGTCCAGCGTGCGAATCGGCTGGAAAACGCTGGTCAGGGTCGAGTTGAAATAGCGCCCCAGCGCCTTGCCATCGGCATCGCGCCATAAATGCGCATTGGTGCTGGGCTTGCGGTCCAGGCCGCTGAGGTAATCGTGCAGTTTGCCGAAGCGGCGTTCGTCCGGCTGGAGGGAATTAACGGCAAATGGCGGCTCGAGATGGGTATCAAGTGTGTTCATGTTCGTTTCCGGGAAACGGGTAAGGAAAGGCAGACGCGGCGCGAGCGCGGATCTGCGGTCATTGGCCGGAATGCCGGCGAGGGCGAAAAGAATCAGGCGCGAACGCCAGACGCCGGACATCGGCGACGCATTCGCTGCCGTGTGCGCAAGACAGCTGCGGCAGAAGCCGGCGCCAGAATAAGGTGGCCGCAAACAGACATCGCGCGCTGTTGCGCGGCAAAGGGCGCAGGCAGCTTGTGGTCGGGATGCGGTTGTGTGGCCATGAGGAAGATGATCGGCTGGTTGCGTTTGTGTTCAGGAATACAGCTTAGTGCAGCAAGCCTTGCGCCCCAACCAAGAATTTATCGATTGCATATGCGCATTTTTGCTATCAGTGGCGCCAGGTACAACTCAGGCTCGGCTGGCGCTGGCAAAGCGTGCTATCGTTCGAGTCTGCAATTTGTACGCAAACGGTGTCAAACATGACCGAAGTTTTCTCCGGCGAGCAACCGGCCGTCGGCAAACGCCGCAACGCTGCCTTGCCATTCATCATGCTGACGGTGCTGATCGACATGGCGGCCATCGGCCTGATCATCCCAGTGTTGCCGGCGCTGGTCGGCAGTTTCACCGGCTCGCAGGAAGATCAGGCATTCTGGTATGGAGGCGTGCTGTTTTCTTTCGGCATCGCCAATTTTTTCGGTTCGCCGATTCTGGGTGCGCTGTCCGATCGCTATGGTCGCCGTCCGGTGCTGCTGCTCGGATTTTGCGGACTGGCGCTGAATTTCTTTGCCACGGCTGTCGCGCCTGAACTGTGGATGCTGCTGGTGGTGCGGCTGTTCGGCGGCGCGATGCAGGCGAACGCGGCGGTGGCGAATGCCTACGTAGCTGACATTACCCCTCCGGAACAGCGCGCGCGGCGCTTCGGCGCACTGGGCGCGATGATTGGGCTGGGATTCATCATCGGCCCGGTGATGGGCGGGCTGCTGGGCGATGTCAGCCTGCGGCTGCCGTTTTACGTCGCGGGCGGGTTGGCGCTGCTGAACCTGCTGTACGGTTATTTCGTGTTGCCGGAATCATTGCCAGTCGAGCGGCGCCGCCCGTTTGCGTGGAGAGCGGCGCATCCGCTGAACGCTTACCGGCAACTGGCGCAATTGTCAGGCATCGGCCAGTTGCTGGCGGTGATTGTTTGCTGCGGGCTGGCGCAGTTCATGATGCATACGTCGTGGGTGCTGTACACCACGTTCAAGTTCGGCTGGGGGCCGCAGCAGAACGGCTGGTCGCTGGCGACGGTTGGCGTGGTGTCGGTCATCGTGCAGGGCGTGCTGCTGGGCAGGCTGCTGAAACGTTTCAGCCCGCGTCGGCTGGCGGTGATGGGGTTGCTGTCATCGGCGATTGCGCATCTGCTGTGGGGGCTGGCGAGCGAAGGCTGGATGATGTACGCAATCATCGCCGGCAATGCGCTCGGTTTTACCGTTACCGCCTGCTTCCAGAGCATCATCTCCAATGCCGCAGGTGCTGTGCGGCAGGGAGAAACGATGGGGGCGGTGAATTCGATCAACAGCCTGATGGCCGTGATCGCGCCGGTGATTGCCGCGCCGCTGCTCGGCATGGTATCGCACCTGCCGAAAGGCGATTGGCGCATCGGCGCGCCGATGTATTTTTGCGCGGCGCTACTGGCTGCCGCGCTGGTGCTGGCGCAGGCGCATTTTCGGCGCGAACGCCAGCAGGTTCAGGGTTAGTGCAGCGTCCTGGAACCGGTTCGGTTTAGAATCGATCCGGCGCGTCGCCTACGCGCTGGCCCGGATTGAGTTGTTCAATCGCGAGCAGCGCCGCCGACTGGTCGGCATTCGGGTGCGCCCCCAGGATGCTGTGATACAACCCGGTCACCAGCTCCGACACCGGCAGCTTCACCCCGGCATTTTTTGCCGCGATCAGGATGTTGTCCATGTCCTTGGCTTGCGTCTTGATCTGCCCGCCGGGCACGAAGGCACGATCCAGCATCCGTTGGCCATGCACTTCGAGCAGCCGGCTTTCGGCAAAGCCGCCGCGAATGGCGGCGCGCATCGCGGCCGGATCGGCGCCGCCTGCCTGCGCCAGCAGCATTGCCTCGGCAATGATGGCCAGCGTGCCGCCGACGATCAACTGGTTGCACAGTTTCGCAATCTGGCCGCAACCCGCCGGGCCGACTAGCGTCGGACGGCCCATCACGGTCAAAACGGGTTTCGCGCGTTCGAAATCCGCCGCGCTGCCGCCGGCCATGATCGCCAGCGTCGCCGCTTCCGCGCCGACTACGCCGCCGGAAACCGGTGCATCGACGAACGCGACTCCTTTCTCCGCCAGCATTTGGTGCAGCGTCAACGCTTCATCCTGTCGAGTCGAACTCATGTCGATCACCAGCGTGCCTGGTTTCAGCGCAGGTAGCGCATCGCGCATGACGTCGATCACGGTCGGGCCATCGGCCAGAATCGTGATCACGATGGACGCCTTCCTGAACGCTTCCTGCGCCGTATCGGCGATCTGCGCGCCATGCGCGGCCAGTGGTTCGGCTTTGGCTCGGGTGCGGTTCCAGGCTGTCAGCGGATAGCCTGCGGCGAGCAGGTTTTTGGCCATCGGCAGGCCCATCAGGCCGATACCGAGGAATGCGATGTGTGGAAAAGGTGAATTCAAGCGAGCTCCAGAAAAGGCGGCAAATTAAAAGGCATAGCTGGCGCGCATGATAGCGAAGTTTGCCCCAGTGTTCGGTTTTTTGATACCGCCATTGGAGAAGTGTTGCAGCTTCAGCCCCAGGTCAAGTCCATTGCCGAATACGTAACCAACACCGAGGTGGTCGCCGAACTGGAAGGCGGTAGACAACTGGTTGCCGGCATTGTCTGACGTGTGTGACATCAGATGTGCGCCAATACCGGCTTCGGCATAAAAGCCCTTTTTGTTGTCCTGCTGCCAGCGGAATACCGGAGTGATGCCAATGCCGTAAATGTTCCGGCGCGCCCCCTCGATGTTGCGGTGTTTTCTTTCCTCGCCACGCGCCAGCGACAGATCCCAGTAACCGCCGATGTGGTTACCGTTCGAGGCAAACCAGCGTTGCGACCAGTTCCATTGCAGTGCGACTCGTTCCAGTCTGGCATTTGAGCCAGAGCCATATTCAAGCGAAACGGAATCGACAGCGTTGGCCGATGTTTGCATGGCGGCCAGCGCGACGCTAGTAACGAGCAACTTCCATTTACAGCAGATTTTCATGATGTATTGTCCTCTGTGATTATTGGGATTGCTGCTATGAATCTTCCGTGGTTTGTGCTGCACGAGTGAGGAGGCGGTGTTAATGGCGGCCGAATTCCTCGCCCAGTTCTTCACTGCGCGCGCGCGCAGCCTTGAGTGCGCGTACGATCGCTCCCTTCACGTCGTACTGTTCCATGCTGGTCAGCGCGGCAAAGGTTGTACCGCCTTTCGACGTGACGCGCTCACGCAATACCGATACCGGTTCGTCCGATTGCGCCGCCAATTGCGCCGCGCCGGTGAAGGTCGCGATTGCCAGCGCACGGCCCTGTTCGGCATTCAATCCGAATTCCGTCGCTGCCTGCTGCATCGCTTCGATGAAATAGAACACATACGCCGGGCCGCTGCCAGACAGCGCAGTGACGGCGTCAATCTGTGATTCTTCGTTCAGCCAGACAGTGGTGCCGGCAGCACGCAGGATCGCGTCCGCCTGCGCCTTTTGTTCCGGCGAAACACCGTCGAGCGCCACCATGCCGGTCACGCCCTGGCCGATCAGCGCCGGCGTGTTCGGCATCGTGCGCACGATCGCGCGGTGCCCGCCCAGCCAGCGCGACAGATCCGCCGCACGGATGCCGGCCGCGATCGATAGCACCAGTTGCTGCGACAGGTGCGGCGCCAGTTCGTGTGCCACTTCACGCAATTGCTGCGGCTTGACCGCGAGCACGATTACGTCACTGGTGGCGATTGCGTCGCCGATGCCGGTGGCAGTCGTTACACCATGCTGGTGTTGCAGCGCATCCAGCGCTTCCGGTTTCGGATCGACCACATGGATGTTACCGCCGTCGGTCAGTTTGCCGGCGATACCGCCGATTAATGCGGTCGCCATGTTGCCGCCGCCGATGAAGCAGATTTTCAGGTTATTTTTCATGGTATTGCCGTTGTCCAAAAATGGCGGTGCCGACGCGCACGATGGTCGCGCCCGCGGCAATCGCCGCGCCCATGTCGTCGGTCATGCCCATCGACAGGGTATCAAGTTCGATTCCTTGCGCGCGCAACTGGTCGAACAGCTGTTTCATTTGCGCAAATGGAATGCGCTGTTTTTCGGGATTGGTTTCCGGTTCCGGAATCGCCATCAGCCCGCGCAGCTTCAGGTGCGGCATGGCCGCGATCGCTCGTGCCAGTGCCGGCACGTCTGCCGGCGACACGCCGCTTTTGCTGTCTTCGCCGCTAATGTTGACCTGAATGCAGACGTTCAAAGACGGCAGCTCTGCCGGGCGTTGATCCGACAGTCGGCGCGCGATCTTTTCGCGGTCGATCGAATGGACCCAGTCGAAGTGTTCGGCGATCGAACGTGTCTTGTTGCTCTGCAGCGGGCCGATGAAGTGCCATTCCAGCGCCAGTTCTGGTTGCGCGGCCTTTACCACCGCCATCTTCGCGACCGCTTCCTGTTCGTAATTTTCGCCGAATGCGCGCTGTCCGGCGCGCGCAGCTTCCAGCACTTCGTCCGCGCCCCAAGTTTTGCTGACGGCCAGCAGGTTGACGTTTTCCGGCGCGCGCGCAGCCGTGTTGGCCGCCGCATAAATTTTGTCGCGGACGGCTTGCAAGTTGTGGGAGATTGCGGACATAATCAGGTTGCGGCAGGTTGCATCAAGGTAACAACCAATTCTTCGAGACTACCCGGGATTATAAATGGACATTTCAGAATTGCTGGCCTTCTCGGTCAAGAATAATGCTTCCGACCTGCATTTATCTTCCGGCATGCCGCCGATGATTCGCGTGCATGGCGACGTGCGCCGCATCAACCTGCCGGTGATGGAGCACCAGCAGGTGCATGGCATGATTTACGACATCATGAGCGATAGCCAGCGCAAGACGTACGAGGAGCGACTGGAGTGCGACTTTTCGTTCGAGATCCCGGGGCTGGCGCGCTTTCGCGTGAATGCGTTCAATCAGGATCGCGGCGCAGCGGCGGTACTGCGGACAATTCCGTCGAAAGTGCTGACGCTGGAACAACTGAACTGCCCGAAAATCTTCGGCGACCTGGCGTTGCGGCCGCGCGGGCTGGTTCTGGTGACCGGCCCGACTGGTTCCGGCAAATCGACCACGCTGGCGGCGATGGTCAACCATGTGAACGAAAATCACAGTTCGCACATCATCACGATTGAAGACCCAATCGAATTTCTGCACGAATCGAAACGCTGCCTGATCAACCAGCGCGAAGTCGGTTCGGACACGCTGTCGTTCGACAATGCATTGCGTTCGGCATTGCGCGAAGACCCGGACGTGATTCTGGTGGGCGAGATGCGCGATCTGGAAACGATCCGCCTGGCGCTGACGGCGGCGGAAACTGGCCACTTGGTTTTCGGCACCGTCCATACGTCATCAGCGGCGAAAACCATTGACCGTCTGGTTGACGTGTTCCCGGCGGAAGAAAAGGAAATGGTGCGCGCGATGCTGTCCGAATCGCTGGCTGCGGTGATCACGCAGACGCTGCTAAAGCGCAAGGATGATTCCGGCCGTGTGGCGGCACATGAAATCATGATCGCAACACCGGCGATTCGCAACCTGATCCGCGAAAACAAGATTGCGCAGATGTATTCGGCCATCCAGACCGGCCAGAATGTCGGTATGCAGACGCTGGATCAGAACCTGACCGAACTGGTGCGGCGCAACATGATTGCCGCTTCGGCGGCGCGTTCGGCCGCCAAGGTGCCGGAAAACTTCCCAGGCTGACATTTCACGAGAGGGGCATATGGAACGGGATCAGGCGACGAAATTCATGTTCGACCTGCTGGGCCTGATGGTCAGCAAGAATGGTTCGGATCTTTTCATTTCGACCGATTTCCCGCCAGCGATGAAAATTGACGGCCGGATCACGCCTATTTCCGGCCAGTCGCTGACGGCGGCGCATACGGTCGAACTGGCGCGCGCGATCATGAGCGACAAGCAGGCGGCAATATTCGAACAGACGAAGGAATGCAACTTTGCCATCAATCCTGGCAGCCTGGGCCGTTTCCGCGTATCGGCGTTCATGCAGATGGGGCGGGTCGGCATGGTGCTACGGACCATCAACACCGAGATTCCGCAGCTCGACGATCTGGGCCTGCCGGATATCCTGAAGGATGTGGCGATGGAAAAGCGCGGGCTGGTGCTGATGGTCGGTGCGACCGGCTCCGGCAAATCGACCACGCTGGCGGCGATGCTGGGGCATCGCAACGAAAACAGCTATGGTCACATCATCACGGTTGAGGATCCGGTCGAATTCGTGCATCCGAACAAGAATTGCCTGATCACGCACCGCGAAGTCGGGGTCGATACCGAAGGTTGGGGCATTGCGCTGAAAAATGCGTTGCGGCAGGCGCCGGACGTAATCCAGATCGGCGAAATCCGGGATCGCGAAACGATGGATTACGCCATCATGTTCGCCGAAACTGGTCACCTGTGCCTGGCAACGCTGCATGCAAACAGCTCGAACCAGGCGCTGGACCGGATCATCAACTTCTTCCCCGAGGAACGCCGGCAGCAGCTGCTGATGGATCTGTCGTTCAACCTTAAAGGCATGATCGCGCAGCGATTGATACCGCTGAAAAACACCAAGGGCCGCTGTGCCGCGGTCGAAATCATGCTGAATTCGCCCTATATTTCCGACCTGATTTTCAGGAACCAGGTGCACGAGATCAAGGAAGTGATGAAGCGTTCGCGTGAACTGGGGATGCAGACTTTCGACCAGTCGCTGTTTGAGCTGTACGAGGCTGACCTGATCACGTATGAGGATGCGCTGCGGAACGCCGATTCGGTCAATGACCTGCGGTTGGCGATCAAGCTGCAGGGCAAGGAATCGAAAAACCGCGATCTGGCGGCTGGCACCAAGCACATGGATCTCGTTTGAGATGTTTTGTGGGGGGGGTATGCGGGAAAAATGTGCATCTCGGCCCCATATTCTGGCGGCCTGAAAATATACGCCGGGCAGTATATTGCCGACCCGGCGGACGCCGGAAATGGTCACGGATAGCGACCCCAAGCCCGGCGGCGCGGATTTGCGTTGATGTAAACTGAGCCGGGTGGATATACCGTAATTCGGAGAAGCAGATGAAGTTATTGATTTGGCTGGCGCTGTTCGGACTGGTTGCCGCAGCGCTGTTCGCCAAAAAATCCGCGACGAAACCACGGCCAACTGTGCCGTTGAGGCGCAAGCAATTCGACAGTACTGGGGCGGAGCTGATGGTGCGCTGCGCTCACTGCGGCGTGTATGTGCCGATTTCCGAAGCCGTGAACGATCTCGGCATCGAGTATTGCTGCGACGAGCATCGCGGCAAACCACCTGCGTTCTAGCCCGTGCCCATTCTGTCAGCCGAATCCAGTGCAAGTTTTTGGCGGTCGCTGCATGCACTGAGCATCACACGCATCCTGATTGCGTCGGTGCTGGTGCTTTTTGGTGGTTTTCGCATCAACAGCACATACTGGTTCGATGGCGGGCTGAGCTATCGCTGGCTGTGTTTAGCCTACTTGCTGCTGGCGCTCGTATTTGCCTTTTTCGCGCTGTATCGGCGGCGGCATTTCATGTTGCAGTTGCTGCTGCAGATTGTGACTGACATCATTCTCATTTCGCTGCTGTATATGGTCGCGGGCGGGATGAAAAGCGGTCTGGCAATTCTCTATCTGTTCCCTTTGGCGAGCGCGGCGATTCTGGTGCCGTTGATGCTGGCGTTGTGTTTCGCCTCGGTCGTTTCCATTTTCTTGCTGCTGCAAAGCTGGTTCCTGCTGATCAGGATGGAGCCGGAAGTCCCCATCATGCAGGCCGGGCTATATGGCGCGGCCTTTCTGTCGGCGGTGTTCGTTGTCAACCGCATGGCGGCGAAGCTGATCAGCCAGGAATCGCTGGCGGTGCGGCGTGGGCATGCATTGGAGATGCAGCGCGCGATCAGCCAGCTGGTGATTGACGATATGGACGACGGCGTCATCGTTGTTGGTGGCGACAGCACGGTCTACGCCAGCAATCCGTCGGCGGTGCGCAAGCTGGGGATTGTGCTGGAAGCAGGCAGTGGCACCAGCAAATTGAGCGATGTGCCGGCGCTAAAGCCCTTGGCGGATGCCTTTTCCGCCTGGCATGAGCATGTCGATACCGGGAGCGCTGGATTCGGTGCGACTGCATATGTGATGCTCAAGCCGGCAGATGAACTGGCTGAACAGGACGGGCAAATCGAGCCATTGCAGGCAAGTTCGCTCGCAGTTCACCTCAGGGCAAGGTTCGTCAGAGTGAATGCCGAAACGCTGCGCGAAGATCGCAGCGTGATTTTCCTGCAGGATATCGCGCAGATCGAAAATCAGGCGCAGCAGTTGAAGCTGGCGTCGATGGGGCGGCTGACGGCCAGCATCGCGCATGAGGTGCGCAATCCGCTGTCAGCGATTGCGCATGCATCGGCGCTGCTGGGCGAGGAAACGGACAATCCGTCGCAGGTCAGGCTGCTGAAGATCATCGCGGACAATGTCGCGCGGATGAATCGGATGGTCGAAGATATTCTCAACCTGTCGCGCAAGGTGCAGTCACAGGAAATGATCGGCCTAGCCGATTTTCTGTCTGAGCTCAAGGCATCCTTTTCCGAAACGCACGGTTTGTCTGGCGACATGATCGTGCTGTCCGTTTCAGATGAACAACAGATCCGGTTCGACCCGCTGCATCTGCGAGAAATCGTGCTGAACCTGCTCGGTAATGCCTTGCGCTATGCCAGCGGCAAGCCGGGCAGTATCCGCATGTTTACCGTTCCCGCCACTGCCAGCCGTCTTGAACTGCATGTGCAGGATGACGGTACCAGCATTTCGCCGGACGTGCGCGCGCATCTGTTTGAGCCGTTTTACACCACATCGAGCAAAGGAACCGGATTGGGGCTTTATCTGGCGCGAGAGCTGTGTTTGAATAACAGCGCGATGCTTGATTACGAATTTCACCCGGACGTCACCGCCGATGGCGTCGCAACAACCAGCGGCCGGTTTGTGATTTCGTTTGCCGTGCAGGATCGATGACAATGAAGGAAACAGTGCCATGAGCGCCTCTCCACGAATTCTGGTGGTCGATGACGAAGCCGATTTGCGCGAGCTGTTCGAAATTACGCTGGTGCGGATGGGGCTGGATGTCGATGTCGCCGATTGCGTTGCAGCGGCGCGAGTTCATCTGGCTAACCATGAGTATGGGCTGGTGATAACCGACATGCGTCTGCCGGATGGCAACGGGATGGAACTGGTGCAGGAAATCGGTGCGCGCATGAACAGCACGCCCGTGGCCGTGATTACCGCGTTCGGCAGCGCGGACAACGCCGTGGCAGCGCTGAAGGCGGGCGCGTTCGATTACATTTCAAAGCCGGTAGCGCTCGATCAATTGCGCACAATGGTGAAGTCGGCATTGCAGCTGAATGTTATGGGCGAAGCGAACGGTAAGGCGGCAAAACAGAAAAACCGGCGCGATGCGGCGGCGCATTCTGTGCTGATTGGCGAATCGGCCGCGATGCGGCATTTGCGCACGCAGATCGAACGGCTGGCGCGCAGTATGGCGCCGATTGCGATTACCGGAGAATCGGGCAGCGGCAAGGAACTGGCGGCGCGGGAAATACATGTACGCAGCCCGCGAGCGGACAAACCGTTTATTGCCGTGAATTGCGGCGCAATTCCCGAGAGCCTGATGGAAGCGGAATTTTTCGGCTATCGCAAGGGCGCTTTTACCGGCGCGAATGAAGATCGTGATGGTTTTTTTCAGGCGGCACATGGCGGCACGCTTATGCTCGACGAGGTGGCCGATCTGCCGCTGGCGATGCAGGTCAAACTGTTGCGTGCGATTCAGGAGCGACGCGTGCGCAAGCTTGGTTCGACGACTGAAGATGCGCTCGATGTGCGCATCATCAGCGCCACGCACCAAAATCTGGCCGAGTGCGTGGCGCAAGGCAGGTTTCGGCAGGATCTGTTTTACCGTCTGAACGTCATTGGCTTGAATCTGCCGCCGTTGCGCGAACGGCGCGATGATATCGGCCTGCTGGCAGAAGTGATTCTGGCGCGCATGGCCGGGCAGGAGGAACCAGAAGTTCGCATGACGCCGAAGGCGCTCGAGGCATTGCGTGCGTACGATTTCCCGGGCAACGTGCGTGAACTGGAAAACATCCTCGAGCGCGCGCTGGCATTTGCCGATGATGGCGTGATCGATGTGGCCGATCTGGCGCTCAATCCGTGCGCCGCTGCGGCGGAAGGCATCAGCGGCGATGTGCCGGAAGCGGAGGAGCCGCAGGAGCGTGCCGCAAACAGCGATGCGCATTTCGAGCTGCGGCTGGAGCTGCCCGATTTGTCCCGGGGAATGCCATTGCCGCTGCCGGAATACCTGAATGCGGTCGAGCGCGAAATCATCGAACGTGCGCTGGCGCAAACGGGATTCAATCGCACGCAGGCGGCGCAATTGCTTGGCATCAGCTTTCGCCAGTTGCGTTACCAGATCCAGCGGCTGAACATTTGCGCGCCGGAGTGATGGATATGTCTGACAGCTGTTTTCTTATTGCCGACGATGGCTGGTGCGCCGCCGCGCAGCAGGTGCCTTCGCCGAACTGTGACGAACGTCCGGCAGGTGTCGCCATCGATTTGCTGCTGATTCATAATATCAGCCTGCCGCCGGGAGAGTTTGGCGGTAGTCAGGTTGCGGAGCTGTTCACCAACACCCTTGATTGCGATGCGCATCCGTATTTCGAACGACTGCGTTCATTGCGGGTGTCGGCGCATTTTTTCATCCGGCGCGATGGCGAATTGCTGCAATTCGTGTCAGCGAATCAGCGAGCATGGCATGCCGGCGTGTCGCAGTTCGGTGCGCGTGAGCGCTGCAATGATTTTTCGATTGGAATTGAGCTCGAAGGAACTGATTTCGAGCCATTCAGTGATCGCCAGTATGAGGTGCTGGCAGGACTGACCGCGGCCTTGCAGCGGCGTTATCCTTTGATGGCGGTGACCGGCCATCAGCATGTGGCGCCGGCGCGCAAGACCGATCCGGGACCGTTCTTCGACTGGGTACGGTATCGCACGCGCCTGACGGCATTGCAGCCGGTCGCATTGCGTTTCCCAGTTTAGATTGGAGACGACGGGCGCTACGCCTGACCGAACGCCTGCCTGACTGCATCCGGCGTCAGGCGGGCGGTACGAATTTCCAGCAGTTTGCGCTTGCTGGTTGTGCCGTGCGTGATGCTGACTGCGCTTTTCGGCACGTCCAGCGTATCCGAGATGAAACGGATCAGCGCTTCATTCGCCTTGCCGTCAACCGGCGGCGCATTCAGCTTCAGTTTCAGCGCATCTTCGACCACGCCCAACACTTCGGTTTTTTTCGCGTTCGGCACGAGTTGTACCGCCAGCCGGATGCCAGCCGGAATGACTGAACACCAGTCGCGGCTCATGCAAGCGCAGCGATGCCGACGCTGAGCAGTTTCAGCGCAACACGCAGCAGAATCAGCGCGACCAGTACCGTCAGATCGATACCGCCAAGCGGCGGGATGATACGGCGCAACGGTGCGAGCAGGGGAGTGTTCATCGCCTGGATGAATGGCGCCAGCGGCGCATGCGGATTGATCCAGCTGAAAATTGCTTCCAGCACCAGCAAGCCCATCAGGCCATAGATCACCCAGTTCGCCAGTTGCTGCAGCGACAGCAGCAGCACGAACTTGGCCGAAAAATAGGGTGTCGTCCATACGGCGGAGATGGCAGCGAGAACGGCCATCAGCATCGCGCCCAGCAGGCAAGGCCAGTCGAGACCGGCAAAGCCGGGGATGATGCGCCGTAGTGGCAGCACCAACCAGTTGGTGGCTTTCAGCGTGAACTTGACCAGCGAATCGGGTGGACGCACGCGAGCAACCTGGCTCCAGAAGCGTAGCAGGAAAACGGCGGCCATCAGCGTGGCGGCAGTATCGATGGTCAGGTTGAGAAAATCAAGCAGCAATGCGTACTCCTGAAAATGCCTGGTTGTCTTTGGAAGGGTGGATGGTAACGTCTTGCACGGGTCAACAGTTGCCGTGCCACATGCATGCATCTGCCGGCAAGATGCGCGAAACATATCGACCAAAAAAAGTCCGCTGGCAACTGACGTTACGCAGCGGACATTGTGCCTGATCTTTCGCAGGCAACCAAGTCAGAGCCTGAATCAGGGGCGCCTGGAAGTGGTTGGAAAAGGCCATGCGGCGGTCGGGCTCAGCGTGGTTTTTACTGCTGGCGTGGCTTCCTCTGCCGGTTTTTCTACGGCTGGCTTTGCTTCCACCGCTGGTTTTGCGACCACAGGTTTTGCCACAGCTGCCTTTTTCGGCGCAGCAGGTTTCTTTACGGCTGGTTTGGCTGCCGGTTTGGCTGCGACTTTTTTCGCTACCGGTTTAGCGGCTGCGGGTTTAGCGGCTGGTTTGGCTGCCGGCTTGGCGGCGACTTTTTTCACTACCGGTTTGGCTGCTGCCTTTGCTGCCGGTTTTGCGGCGACTTTTTTCGCTACCGGTTTGGCTGCTGCCTTTGCTGCCGGTTTGGCCGCGGCTTTTTTCGCTACCGGTTTGGCTGCTGCCTTTGCTGCCGGTTTGGCCGCGGCTTTTTTCGCTACCGGTTTGGCTGCTGCCTTTGCTGCTGGCTTGGCGGCGACTTTTTTCGCTATCGGTTTGGCTGCTGCCTTTGCTGCCGGCTTGGCGGCGACTTTTTTCGCTACTGGTTTGGCTGCTGCCTTTGCTGCCGGTTTGGCGGCGACTTTCTTCGCTACCGGTTTGGCTGCTGCCTTTGCTGCCGGTTTGGCGGCGACTTTCTTCGCTACCGGTTTGGCTGCTGCCTTTGCTGCCGGTTTGGCGGCGACTTTTTTCGCTACTGGTTTGGCTGCTGCCTTTGCTGCCGGTTTGGCGGCGACTTTCTTCGCTACCGGTTTAGCGGCTGCTTTTGCTACCGGTTTGGCCGCGACTTTTTTCGCTACTGGTTTGGCTGCTGCCGGTTTGGCCGCGGCTTTCTTTACAGCCGGCTTGGCAGCGGTTGCCTTTTTCGCTGCTGGCTTGGCTGCTGCTGCAGGTTTCTTTGTTGCCATGGGTTTCTCCTTCGCATGAGATGAAACGCAGGTTGGATATAAAATCCGTCAGCCCCATCGGGTGATGAGCCAGGCGGATTATTCATCGGCGCTGGCACATAGCCTGCACGAATGAATTCGGTTTTGTCTGGGGTGCTGGTGCACACATCCCGGACGTATTCAGCCTCGCGCTGTCATCGTGCCGGTTTCGTTCGTGTGATGCCGGCTGTCTGATACCTGTTGCTGCGCGGTTGCCGCTGAAACTTGTGCTGGCCGACCATAATGCGGCGGCCTGAATCCGATGGTTGCGCAACTGTTACGTTCACCGTGCATGCCTGCAGACTCGTGACGGCTGGTTGCGCAGAACTGTTTGTGCGGCAGACTTTGATCGTTGTTGGTTATCGCTGTCGCACTTTGCCTGCTTGTGCCGCATCTCATTTTCGCGGCGAAACTGAACCCATTGTGTCAATAGTTTTCTTTGAGACATTGTATGCGCTGAACAACGATTATCCAATGCAACAATACATAAAAACAACGCTTTGATTCCATCTGCGCGTTTGCATCGGATGAAAAATGCGCGCGCCACTTTGCCGCAGTGTTTGCGCAAACCGTTTTCTCTGAACTTTAGCTGCCGGTAAAATCTGGTTGAACCATTCAACTGATCGATCATTTTCATGCGACGTCGTTCCTATCTTCCATCGTCCGCTGATGGCGCCGAGCAGCGCAGCGGCTGGCGTACGCTGCAAACCTTCTGGCCCTACCTGTGGGTTTACAAGTGGCGCGTGTTGCTGGCACTGCTGTTCATGATAGGTGCGAAACTGGCGGCAATGGGTGTGCCGCTGGTGCTGAAGGAATTGATTGATGCGATGTCGATCGGCAGCGGCGATTCGCATGCATTGCTGGTGCTGCCGCTTGGTGCGCTGCTGGCATATGGCGCGCTGCGGCTGATGACATCGATGTTCACCGAGCTGCGCGAAATCATGTTCGCGCGCGTCACGCAGCGCGCGTTGCGCACGGTATCGCTGCGCGTGTTCCGTCATCTGCATCAACTGTCGCTGCGCTTTCATCTGAACCGCCAGACCGGCGGCCTGACGCGCGATATCGAGCGTGGTTCGCGCGGCATGCTGTCGCTGATCTCCTACACTTTGTACAACATCCTGCCGACGCTGGTCGAAGTCGGGCTGGTGATTGCGTATCTGCTGTGGCGTTACGACATCTGGTTCGCGCTGATTACGTTGATCACGCTGGTGGTGTATGTCAGTTACACGATTCTGGTGACCGATTGGCGCACGCAATTCCGGCGCAGGATGAATGAACTCGATTCGGAAGCGAACACGCGCGCGATCGATTCGATTCTGAATTATGAAACGGTCAAATATTTCGGCAACGAGAATTATGAGGCGGCGAAATATGACGATGGGCTGATGCGGCTGGAAGCAGCGGCGCTGCAGTCGCAGACGGCGCTGTCGGTGCTGAACGCCGGGCAGACGGTGATCGTCGCCATCGCCGTCACGCTGCTGCTGTGGCGCGCGACGCAAGGCGTGATCGACGGCGGGATGACGCTGGGCGATCTGGTGTTGATCAATGCGCTGCTGATCCAGTTGTACATTCCGCTGAATTATCTGGGCGTGATTTATCGCGAAATACGGCAGAGCATGGCCGACATGGAGCGGCTATTCGGCTTGCTGACGCGGGAGCGGGAAATCACCGATGCGGCCGATGCGCAAGCGCTGCGGGTGGCGGGCGGCGAAGTCAGGTTTTCGCGGGTCGATTTCAGTTACGAACCAAACCGGCAGATTCTGTTTGGCGTCGATTTCACGATCCCGGCAGGCACGACCACCGCCGTGGTCGGCCATAGCGGTTCCGGCAAATCAACGCTGGCGCGGCTGCTGTTCCGCTTCTATGACGCGCAGGGCGGCAGCATCGCCATCGACGGGCAGGACGTGCGCCGCGTGACGCAGGAATCGCTGCGAGCGGCCATCGGCATCGTGCCGCAGGACACGGTGCTGTTCAACGACACCATCGAGTACAACATCGGCTACGGCCGTCCGGGCGCGACGCGAGCCGAAATCGAGGCAGCGGCGCGCGCGGCCTATATCCACGATTTCATCGCCAGCCTGCCGGACGGCTACGCGACCACCGTCGGCGAACGCGGGCTGAAATTGTCCGGCGGCGAAAAACAGCGGGTGGCGATTGCGCGCACGCTGCTGAAGGATCCGGCGATCCTGGTGTTCGATGAAGCGACCTCGGCGCTCGATTCGCAGGCCGAGCAGGCGATACAGGCGCAGCTGGCTGAAATCGCGCGCCATCGCACCACGCTGATGATTGCGCACCGTCTGTCGACCGTGGCCGATGCGGCGCAGATTCTGGTGCTCGATCAGGGCCGCATCGTCGAGCGCGGCACGCATGCCGAACTGATCGCGCGCAGCGGCGCGTATGCGCAGATGTGGGAATTGCAGCAGGCGCGGCATGATGCCGCGGATGGCCGCTAGCGCGGCCTGTGTGTCTTCGATTGACGGCTGACCGGTTGCCCGTTGCTGGCGGCGCCTTGGGTCGTAGCCATCGCAAGCCCAAATAACTGACCAAAATTAATTTTCGGTCAGTAAGGAAGAAAAATATACTCCGGGTAGTATTTTGAAATCGCCAGTAAAATGGTGGCCCAGGCGGTTAATTTGGCAATATACCCCGCCATTTTAGCAAAAACCCCCCTGCGGGCTTGCGCCGGCAGGGGGGCGGGGGAACAGCTAATGCTTATTTCTTTTTGCCAACGGCGCTTTGGCGCATTTTCTGCGCTACCGCCGCGTGCTGCGTGGCATACGACTGGTGTGCCGCTGCTTCGGCTTCGCCAACTTTCACCGGCAGGCCCAGATCGGCCAGTACCGAACCGAGCGCGGACAGGCACAGCATCACGTTGGCCGACTGGGCGGAGTAGCCCATCAGGCCGATGCGCCATACCTTACCAGCGAGCGGGCCCAAGCCAGCGCCGATTTCGAGGTTGAACTCGTTCAGCAGGCGCTGACGGACTTCAGCTTCGTTCTTCACGCCTTCCGGCACGTAGATGGTATTGACTTGCGGCAGGCGGTTTTCTTCTTTCACCAGATAACGCATGCCCATCGATTCCAGACCTGCTTTCAGTGCCTGATAGTGGCGCTGATGACGCGCCCACGCATTCTCGATGCCTTCTTCCTTCAGCAGCAGCAGCGATTCATGCAGGCCAAACAGGCTGTTGATCGGCGCAGTGTGGTGATAGGTACGAACCGTATTGCCCCAATAATTCAGGATCAGGTTCAGATCCATGAACCAGCTTTGCACCTTGGTCTTGCGGTTCTTGACGAAATCGACTGCGCGTTCGGAGAACGTGATCGGCGACAGGCCCGGCGTGCACGACAGGCACTTCTGGCTGCCGGAGTAGACTGCGTCCAGATTCCATTCCTTGACCTTGATCGGCGAACCGCCAAGCGAGGTGACTGCATCGACGATGACCATCGCATCGTGCTTGTGCGCGACTTCGGCAATGGATTTTGCATCCGATGCGCAACCGGTCGAGGTTTCTGCGTGCACGAAAGCGACCAGCTTGGCATCCGGGTTGGCCTTGAAGGCGTCGTCGATCTTGTTCGGATCGACCGGCGTACCCCACTCGTCTTCGACGATGATCGGGATACCGCCACAGCGCTCGACGTTTTCGATCATCCGGCCGCCAAAAACGCCGTTGCGACCGACAATAACCTTGTCGCCCGGCTCTACCAGGTTGACGAAACAGCTTTCCATGCCGACCGAACCAGGGCCGGATACCGGGAAGGTGAGCGCATAGTCCGTCTGGAACGCGTAGCGCAACAACGTCTTGAGCTCTTCCATCATTTCGACGAAGTACGGGTCAAAGTAGCCGATGACCGGCAAACTCATCGCCGCCAGGACGCGCGGATTGATGTTGGATGGGCCAGGCCCGAGCAGAACACGTTGCGGCGGGTGGAAGGAAGTGATTTTTTTACGGGGAGAAGCTGCTGCTGCCATGATGGGTCTCGTTGTGGTTGCTGATTCTGCTGCACCCTGCAGCTACCTGTACGGACGCTGCAGGATTGCGTTATTTTAAATATCAATGCTTATGGTCACTGCCTTCTTCGCCTACCAGCTTGACGTGGCCTTTTTCTTCGTCCATCGTCTTCGCCAGCAGTTTGACCAATGCATATACCGTGTTGATGTGCGGTGTTGCTGTATTGGTGACACGCCCTAATTCTACTACCGAGCCTACCAATGCATCAATCTCGGGCGCGCGGCCGGCTTCAACATCTTGCAACATCGAGGTCTTGTGCTTGCCGACTTTCTCTGCGCCAGCGATGCGTTTTTCCAGCGGCACGCGGAATTCGATGCCAAGTTTGTTCGCGATGCGCTGCGCTTCGATCATCATGTCGCCGGCGAGTTCACGCGACAGCGGATACTGGCAGATGTCGACCAGCGTCGAGTGCGCCAGCGAGCTGATCGGGTTGAACGTCAAGTTGCCCCACAGCTTGAGCCAGATTTCGGAACGGATGTTTTCCAGAATCGGCGCCTTGAAGCCGGCGTTGACGAAGCAGTCGGAAACCTTCTGCGCGCGTTCGGAAATCGTGCCATCGAGTTCGCCGATAGGGAAGCGGTCGCCTTCGATGTGGACTACGACGCCCGGCGCAATCAGTTCGGATGCCGGATAGACGACACAACCCAGCACGCGATCCGGCGAGATTTTTTCCAGGATGCGACCGGTCGGGTCAACGCTCTGCACGCGGCGTCCTTCGTGCGGGCCGCCATGCTTGTGGAAATACCAGTAAGGGATGCCGTTCTGCATCGTGACGACCACGGTGTTCGGGCCAAACAGCTTGGGTACGTCATCGACGATAGCTTCAACTTGATGGGCCTTCATCGCCAGGATAACCATATCCTGCGGACCAGCCTCTTCATAGTTATTGGTTGCCTTGACATTCTTGGCGATATGCTCGGTGCCGTCATGCATGATCAGTTTCATGCCGTTCTTGCTGATCGCCTCAAGGTTGGCGCCGCGAACAATGAATGTCACATCTTCTCCCGCCAGCGCCAGCTTGACACCAACGTAACCGCCGATCGCGCCGGCTCCAATAATCGCTATCTTCATTTTAGTTATCCCTTGTTTAAAATTGTTCGATGCGGTTACTTATGCTGCCAATACAGGTTCCCGATTGCGTCGCACCCGCCGGTTTTCCCCCAAGGGTCGGTTGCGGCACAGCCAGGACAAATTTCTGGAAGTGCAACGAGATCACCACTTTCGGCCAGACAGTTCATCGTTTGCATCGCTGCCTTTGAAGCCTGTCTGTTCATACCTCCGCATAATGTTTGGTCACTGGTTCTCTGAACCAGAAAGGTACATCATAACGTGATTAGGTCATCATGCGCACAAAAAAATCAAAGAAGTGACCCTGCCGGGAAAATTTGCCAGTCATCTGCGCGCCGCTTCGTCGTGCAGATGACTTTTCCCGACAGTTAATTCTAGCCGGATTTTCTGCCGCCCGTCAGGACAGGCCGGTAATCCTGCCATCGGCGTCGACGTCGATGCCGTATGACGACGGAACCTTCGGCAATCCCGGCATCGTCATCACATCGCCGCAGATCATCACGATATATTCGGCGCCGGCTGCCAGACGGACTTCACGCACATTGAGCGAGTGGCCGGATGGCGCGCCGCGCAATGCCGGGTCGGACGAGAACGAATACTGTGTCTTGGCGACGCAGATCGGGAAGTGGCCGTAGCCATCCTGCTGCAACTGTTCGATCTGGTTGCGCACCGCGGTGTCGGTGATGACTTCCTTCGCACCATACAGCTTGGTGGCGATGATATTGATTTTTTCCCACAGCGTGGCGCTGTCCTCGTAAACGAACTTGAAGTTCGAAGGCGTGGTCTCGACCATGTTGACTACGGCTTTCGCCAGATCTTCGGCGCCTCGGCTGCCCTCGGCCCAGTGGCGGGAGACGACGACCGGCGCGCCTTGCGTTGCCATGCGGTCGCGCAGCAGCTTGATCTCGGCGTCGGTGTCGAGCGTGAAGTGGTTGATCGCGACGATGCACGGCAGGCCGTAATGCGTGCGGATGTTGCTGACGTGGCGCTCCAGGTTGGCCATGCCTTTTTCCAGCGCGGCCAGGTTTTCCTTGGTCAATTCATTCAGCGCAACGCCGCCATGGTATTTCAGGCCGCGCACGGTGGTAACGATCACGGCGCAATCCGGACGCAGGCCGGATTTGCGGCACTTGATGTCGACGAACTTTTCCGCGCCCAGATCGGCGCCGAAGCCGCCTTCGGTCACGACGTAGTCGGCCAGTTTCAGCGCGGAAGCAGTCGCGATGACCGAGTTGCAGCCGTGCGCCAGATTCGCAAACGGGCCGCCGTGGATGAAGGCGGGGTTGTTTTCCAGCGTCTGCACCATGTTCGGCTTGATCGCATCCTTGAGCAGCGCGGTCATTGCACCTTGCGCATTCAGATCCTTGGCCAGAATCGGCTTGCGGTCGCGGGTATAGGCGACCACGATGCGGCCGAGCCGCTCCTTCAGATCTTCGATGCTGGTGGCAAGGCAGAAGATCGCCATCACTTCTGATGCAACCGCGATGTCGAAACCATCCGTGCGCGGGAAACCATTACCCGGGCCGCCAAGACCGACCGTGACATTGCGCAGTGCGCGATCGTTCATGTCGATCACGCGACGCCAGACGATGCGGCGTACGTCAATGCCGAGTTCATTGCCATGGTGGACGTGGTTGTCAATCAGCGCTGCCAGCAGGTTGTTGGCCAGTGCAACGGCATTGATGTCGCCGGTGAAATGCAGGTTGATGTCATCCATCGGCACGACTTGCGAATAGCCGCCGCCTGCTGCGCCGCCCTTCATGCCGAATACAGGTCCGAGCGAAGGTTCGCGCAAGCAGATGATCGTTTGCTTGCCGATGCGGTTCAATGCATCGCCCAGGCCGACCGTGGTGGTGGTCTTGCCTTCGCCGGCAGGCGTCGGGTTGATCGCAGTGACCAGAATCAGCTTTCCGTTCGGCTTGTCTTTCAGCGTTTCCAGAAACTCCAGTGAAATCTTGGCTTTCCAGTGGCCGTACGGCTCCATATATTCCTCTTCGACCCCCAGCTTTTGAGCTACTTGGGCGATTCGGAGCATTTTGGCGCTCTGGGCAATTGCGATATCTGTTGTCATTGTTTAATCCTTCCTTCTCTTGGGTAAGGGAGTGTGCGGCCTGGATGGCTACGGAGTGATTTTTGATTATACAAGCTACTTTTGGCAGCAACAAGACATGGTCGGACTAGTGCAAGATGGCTGCGCTGGCGGCGCTTTTCGACGGCGGCGGCGCGTTTGCGGCGGTAACTCTTCGGTTAAAATGAGCGACTCCGAATTTGCCCGATAGCCTATTTATATTGCCATGCTGGATAATCTGACCAACCGTCTGGCGCAAGTCGTCAAGACGCTGCGCGGCGAAGCGCGCCTGACTGAATCGAATACTGCCGACATGCTGCGCGAAGTGCGCCTGGCGCTGCTGGAGGCGGACGTCGCGCTGCCCGCAGTGCGCGAGTTTGTTGCGCAGGTCAAGCAAAAGGCGATGGGCGAAGAAGTCATCACGTCGCTGTCGCCGGGGCAGGCACTGGTTGGCATCGTGCAGCAGGAACTGGCGGCCATCATGGGGGCCGATCTCGGGCCGAAAGCGTCGGAACTCAGTTTCGCCACCCAGCCGCCGGCCATCATCCTGATGGCCGGCTTGCAGGGGGCCGGCAAGACGACCACCGTCGGCAAGCTGGCGCGGTTTCTGCGCGAGACGCAGAAAAAGAAAGTGCTGACCGTTTCGGCCGACGTTTACCGCCCGGCGGCGATTGCGCAGTTGCAGGCGGTGACCGAGCAGGTCGGCGCCGATTTCTTCCCGTCGCAGGCCAGCGACAAGCCAGTTGAGATTGCGCTGGCGGCGCTGGATTTCGCCCGTCGGCACTATCACGACGTGCTGATCGTCGATACCGCCGGCCGGTTGGGCGTCGACGAAGAAATGATGCGCGAGATTTCCGCGCTGCATGCGGCGGTCAAGCCGATCGAAACGCTGTTCGTGGTCGATGCGATGCTGGGCCAGGACGCGATTAATACTGCCAAGGCGTTCAACGATGCGTTGCCGCTGACCGGCGTCGTGCTGACCAAGCTCGATGGCGATTCGCGTGGTGGCGCGGCGTTGTCGGTGCGGCATGTGACCGGCAAGCCGATCAAGTTTGCCGGCGTGTCGGAAAAGCTCGACGGGCTGGAAGCGTTCGATCCGCAGCGGATGGCGAACCGCATCCTCGGTATGGGCGACATCATCGCGCTGGTCGAGGAAGCTAGAAAGAACGTCGATATCCAGAGCGCGCAGGAAATGGCGCAAAAGATCAAGAGTGGCGGCAAGTTCGACCTGAACGACTTCAAGCAGCAGATTGCGCAGATGAGGAAAATGGGCGGGCTGTCCGGCATGCTCGACAAGATGCCGGCGCAGATTCAGCAGCAGGCGGGTGGTGCGAACATGGATCACGCCGAGCGCAATGTGCGCCGGATGGAAGGCATCATCAACTCGATGACGCCGCAGGAACGCGCCAAGCCGGAACTCATCAAGGCGTCGCGCAAGCGGCGGATTGCCGCCGGAGCTGGCGTGCAGGTGCAGGAAGTCAACCGGATGCTGTCCCAGTTCGAGCAGATGCAATCGATGATGAAAAAGCTCAAGGGCGGCGGCATGATGAAGTTGATGCGCGGGCTGAAAGGAATGATGCCGGGAATGCGCTGAAACCGCGCGTTCGGGCCGGTTTTGCTGGCGGAGTCGCCATTCGGGCGCCTTTTCTGTTGCAGAGTGTGATTCGTCGGACACAGATTGTGGTGAAATCACAAAAAATGCTTGCGTGTGCCCGGAAAACGCAACAATATTGACGGTGCATTGACTTTGCGCAATTTCCCACCGTTTTTGTGAATGAGGCTCGAATATGGCGACAACCAAAAAACCTGCAGCAAAAGCAGCACCAGCCAAGAAAGCCGCTCCGGCAAAACCCGCCGCAGCAGCCAAACCAGCAGCAAAAACCGCAGCCAAGAAACCGGCAGCCAAAGCCGCTGCCAAGCCGGCAGCCAAGAAGCCGGTAGCAAAAGCCGCCGCCAAGCCGGCAGCGAAGAAGCCGGCAGTCAAGAAGGCTCCAGCGAAGCCGCGCACCCCGAATGCCGCATTCATGAAACCGCTGACGCCGTCTCCTGCACTGGCCGCTGTGGTCGGTTCCGCTGCACTGCCGCGTACCGAAGTAACCAAGAAAATCTGGGATTACATCAAGAAGAACAAGCTGCAGGATGCAGTCAACAAGCGCAACATCAATGCCGACGACAAGCTGAAGGTCATCTTTGGCGGCAAGGCTCAGGTCACGATGTTCGAATTGGCCAAACTGGTTTCCGGCCACCTGTCCTGATAGACGCGGTTGCTGTAGTGAACGCCTGAGGCTGCGGCTTCAGGCGTGGTCATGCCTTCCATCGATCCCACGCAGAACGCACGGCGTTGGGATATTCTGGTCGTCCGCGGCTGCCGTTGTATCGCCCCAGCGCGAGATACAGGTCGCCGCGTTCCATGTCGATGTACATCCGCAGGATCGAGCAGCCGTAACGCAGATTGGTCTGCATGTGGAACAGCTTGCGCCGATCGCCATCGCCGACGACGCGCGTCCAGAACGGCATAACCTGCATGTAGCCATGCGCCTTCGCGGTTGAAATCGCATATTTGCGAAACGCCGATTCGACCTGGATCAAGCCCAGCACCAGTGCTGGCTCCAGCCCGGCGCGCTTAGCTTCATACCATACCGTTTCCAGGAATTCACGCCGCACCCGCGCGTCCGGCAGGCGTTTCTTCAGCCGTTCCGACATGTGCCCCAGCCAGTGCAGGTACTGGATACGCTGGTTAATGTCGCCGAATTTCGGCCTTGGCGGCGTGGCATCGGCAATGGCATTTGCCAGCGCTAGCCGCACCGAATCACTCATCGCTTCTTCCTTCTGGTTGCCGGCCAGCGCGGGCGGCATCACGCACGCCAGCGCCAGCAGCAAGGCCGGCCATTTCGATTTCGGACGGATGCGATTCATCGTTTGCTCCGTGCGGGGCAGGATGCCTGAAAAAACGATGTTTTCATGGGAGTATCCACCTATTTTTATCACTTCGGCTCGAACTTCTGGGGCGCTCAAAAAATACTGCCCCCAGTATTATTTTTGTCCCGCCAGCTTGTCCAGCACGAATTTTGTCATCTCCGACGCCAGTACGGCAGTCGCTTCCGTATCGCGACGGCCCTGATATTCAAGCTTTCCTTCCTTCAGCCCACGTTCGCCAATCACCACCCGGTGCGGCACGCCAATCAGTTCCCAGTCGGCGAACATCACGCCGGGGCGCTCGCCGCGGTCGTCCAGAATTGCGTCGACGCCGGCAGCCAGCAGTTCGGCCAGCAGCTTGTCGGCCTGTTCCTTCACCGCCGCGCTGCGGTCGTAGCCCATCGGACACAGCACCACCTCAAACGGCGCGATCGCCGCCGGCCAGATGATGCCCTTGTCGTCGAAATTCTGTTCGATCGCCGCACCGAGGATGCGGGTCACACCGATGCCGTAACAGCCCATCTGCATCAGTTGCGGCTTGCCGGCTTCGTCCAGATAGGTTGCCTTCATGTCTTGCGAATAGCGGTCGCCGAGTTGGAACACATGGCCGACTTCGATCCCGCGCTGAATTTCGAGCGTGCCCTTGCCGTCCGGCGACGGATCGCCGGCGACCACGTTGCGGAAATCGGCCACACTGGCGGGCAGCGGCAGGTCGCGCTCCCAGTTCACTCCGGTCAGGTGGAAGCCGGCTTCGTTCGCACCACAGGCAAAGTCGCTTAGCGCCTCGACTGCATGGTCGGCGTAGATCGCCACATTGTTCAAACCGACCGGGCCGAGATAGCCGGGGCGGCAGCCTGTGTGGTGCACGATATCGTCATCACTGGCGAAGCGGAATTCGCCCAAGCGTTTTTGTGTCTTGATTTCGTTCAGATCATGGTCGCCGCGCAGCAGGATGATCGCGAATTGATCTGGCTGGCCCTCTTCGCCGCGGCGCACGATAGCGATCAGTTTCACCAGTTTTTCCAGCGGCAATTGCAGGAATTCAGCTACTTCGTTCATGCTCTTCTTGCCCGGCGTGGCGACTTTTTGCATCGGCTGCGTCGGCACGCCGCGCGCTTGCGGGTGCGGCAACGCTTCGGCTGCCTCGATGTTGGCGGCGTAATCCGAGGTTGGGCAGTACACCAGCGCATCTTCGCCGGTATCGGCGATCACATGGAATTCGTGCGAGCCGGAACCGCCGATGGCGCCATTGTCGGCCGCGACCGGGCGGAACTGCAGGCCGAAGCGGGTGAAGATGCGCACATAGGCATCGAACATCACCTGATACGATTTTTTCATGCCTTCGGCGTCACGGTCGAACGAATAGGCATCTTTCATCGTGAATTCTCGTCCGCGCATCAGGCCAAAACGCGGCCGACGCTCGTCGCGGAACTTGGTCTGGAAGTGGTAGAAATTCACCGGCAGTTGGCGGTAGGACTTGATTTCGGTGCGCGCGATGTCGGTGATGACTTCTTCCGATGTCGGCTGGATGATGAAATCGCGCCCGTGGCGATCCTTCACCCGCATGAGTTCAGGGCCGTATTTTTGCCAGCGGCCGGTTTCCTGCCACAGTTCGGCTGGTTGCACCACCGGCATCAACAGTTCGACCGCGCCGGCGCGGTTCATTTCTTCGCGGATGATCGCTTCGACCTTCTTGATCGAGCGCAGGCCGACTGGCATGTAGGTGTAGATCCCCGAGCTTAGACGCTTGATCATGCCGGCACGCAGCATCAGTTTGTGGCTGACGATTTCGGCGTCGGACGGGGCTTCTTTTAACGTGGAAATAAAAAATTGCGAGGCGCGCATCGGGAGTAATTCTTTTAAAAAAATGAAGGGTATAATCAATGCAATTTTAAAGGATTAGCTTGCCGGTGCGTCCAAACATGAAGCAAATGCCTGAAATTGATGACCGTATGGCAGTGATTGCGTTGCGCAAATGTCGCGCCTGCAGTCCGCCGCCATGCGGTCTTATCTTATTGTGAGGCGCGGCTGGTAGCAGAAAGTTTCGAGGTTAAATATGCTGGATCGGGAAGGGTTTCGCCCCAACGTCGGCATTATCCTGCTGAACCTGCACAATGAGGTTTGGTGGGGCAAGCGGGTGCGCGAGCATTCCTGGCAGTTTCCGCAAGGCGGCATCAAGCATGGGGAAACGCCGGAACAGGCGATGTATCGCGAACTGGAAGAAGAAACTGGCTTGCGGCCTGAGCATGTCAAGGTGGTTGGCAGAACGCGCGACTGGCTGCGCTACGAAGTGCCGGATCATTTCATTCGCCGGGAAATTCGCGGTCACTACCGCGGCCAGAAGCAGATCTGGTTCCTGCTGCGCCTGATTGGGCGCGATTCAGATGTTAATCTCCGCCTCAGCACCAATCCCGAATTTGACGCTTGGCGTTGGCATGACTATTGGGTGCCGCTCGATGTCGTGATTGAGTTCAAGCGCAACGTATATCAAAGCGCGCTGGTGGAATTGTCACGATTTTTGCCACCATCGATACAGCAGGGGGCATTGCGACAGGTAGGAGGAAAAAGACAGCGTCAAGTGGTGATGCCTGTGCTGGCTGGTGTGGGAGCAGAACGTGAATAAATCTCAAGCATGGTTTTGTCGCACGGTATTGGGTGTGGCGTTGTTTTTGCCGTTATCCGGCGCGCAGGCCAATCCGTTCATGAACATGGCTCCCGAAGTGTTGCCCAACCGTAATTACGTGGGTGACGACGAGAACAAGCCGAAACCGGAAGAAAAGACGGTGCTGCCGCCGATGCCGAAGGCGGAAGACATGCTGCCATTTGAGACTGGCCCGAACGCGGCCCAGTCTTTTGCCATCGACGCGAAATCGCTGTCAATCGGCAAGGATGGCATCATTCGCTACACGGTGGTTGCAACCAGCCGCGCTGGCGCGGTCAACATCATCCATGAAGGGGTGAACTGCAAGACCCACGAATACCGGCAATATGCGTATGGCCGCAAGGATGGTCAGTGGGCATGGTCACGCAATGAGCAGTGGCAACGGGTTTCGACCCTGTCCGTCAACCAGTCGCACACAATCCTGGCGCGCAATTTTTTCTGTCTGGCGGGCTTGCCTGCCGGTAGCGCGAGTGAAATTGTGACCAGCATCCGCTACAACCGGCCATTAGAATACTGATGGGAGTATGCAGGGGTTGCCCCGGAATGTTTGGTGCAGGCGAATAATTTTGCTTCATACTCCCTGAGCATCTGTTTCCTGAGGCGCGTTTGCGGCGGTTTCGGCATTTTGTTGCAGCAGCCATTCTTTCAGCGCGCCTTCGAGCGGGATTTTTGAGATTTTTTTCGACACGCTCAAATTGACCGACAGCAAAATCTGGATTTTCGAAAACGGAATGTCCGGGAAATAGTGCAGGAAAGTCGAGAGGAAGGATTTCGAATCGAGCACCCACAGCACCTTTTTGCTGCTCAAATATTGCAGGATGCTGGTGATGCTGTGTCCGCGGCCGATGACGTCGAAAATGAAGTGGTTGAACTTCTTGTCGATCGCCTTGAAATCAAGCGCATCCTCAACCATGATTTTCGACAGGTAATACAGGCCGGTTGCGGCGCGGAAAAAACCGATCGACTGGTTCTTGTTATTGCCGTGCATCGTGATGGCCAGGATTTTTTCCTTGGCTTCATCATCCAGAATTAGGTGCAGATATCGGTTGCTCATCGTCGGCCGCCCATATAGAAGTCATTACCGGTAGATGAGAGGCCATATCATGGATGCGTTATCCGCTTGATGGCCCGTCTGCCGCCGGGTACGTTTTCATTGCTGAGTGAATTGTACCGCCAGCGGCAGACAGTGCTGCATGATTTGGTGTGGGCAGTGTCGGTTTCAGGCGGCGTCTTCTTCCTGTTCCGATCGCTGGTTCGCGTTGGCCAGCACGTCGCCTACCATCATCAGCCGGAACAGGCAGCCGATATCAATCGCCTGAATCAGCAGGCGGCCATTGTTGGCCTTGATCACTTGCGGTACCAGCATTCCGTTCGACATGCTGGCCAGTGGTGTTGGCACGATCTGAGATTCGTCGAATTCCGGCACGCCGTGCAGTTCGCTCACCAGCAGGCCGACGGTAACACCTTCATGATGCACGATCAATACCTGGCTGCTGCTGTCGATCGTTGACGAGGCGCCGCGGATCAGCCAGCCGAGATCGAACACCCAGACGACTTCCTGCGGCAGTGCCAGCATGCCGATGCACGCCTTGCCGTCGCCCATTGACATCGATGTAATCTGCGTGCCGGGATAGGCTTCCATCACATGCTCGGCTGGCAGAGCAAACAGGCTGTCATCGATGAAGAAGGTGGCAAATTCGCGGCCGATATTCGCCGGTGAGCCGCCTTCAAGTGCGACTTGCTGCCGCTGGTTGTGACCAGCACCGTCACCGTCTAGCGCCTGGCCGAATGATTTGAACACGACCGCGATGATGTCATCGCTGTAACCGTCGCTGACCTTGAATTCCCTGTAGCCGCTGGAAACGGTGCAGCCCATGATGGCGTAATTGCCGTCGTGCAGCATGATGCGTGATGCACTGGCATCGTTTGGCAGGCGCAAGAACTCATCATCGATTTCCAGCGTTGAGCCGACTGGGCGCGAGGCATCGGTGCTGGCAACGATGCGGCCACTGCGATCGATGAAAAAGGCATTCATGTTGGCGCGTTCGCCGAGGCCGCCTCTCAGCATCGCGGCAAATTCCGGTTCGGAATCGAATACGATGCCGATGCCGCCGACCACGGCGGACGGGTTATCCAGATGGCGGATGGCGGCATGGTAAACATAGGTTGGCCGACCACGATACAGCGAGCTAGGGCTGAATGGCGTCACGTGGTAATCCTGCTCTGTTGGCAAGGACAGCACGGCGGCCAGCGTATCGCCATCGACCATGTTGCCGACGATCGAAGGTTCGTCGTTCAGTCCGGTCAGTTCGGTGCTGGCAATGATGCGGCCGCTACGGTCATAGATGAACAGTCGCGTATAAACGGTATAAAGCTGGTTGATGTAGGCGAGGATTGCGGTCAGCCGTTCGACCGTGGCGCGATCCTGTTTTTGTTCGGCTAGCGCAAGGCGCAATTCCGGTGTCAGCGCCCACCAGCGGCAATCGTTCGCGCGTTCATACAGATTGCGGTCGAGCAGATCGACCAGCAGATGCGATGCAAATTCGCTATCGCGCAGGCTGGAACTCAGTACGGTTTCATACAGATCTCGGATCGAATTTGAAAACAGTTCGTTGCTGCGGTTGCCGGTTTCGCTGATCTGGTCGAGCACTGTCTTCAGCTTGAGCAGGTCGCCGCACTGTCCGGCGGTCATCACCTGACCATTCCAGACGACACGGCGGATGGTTTCAGCCGCGCTCATGATTTCGTACAACGGCGGACAAAAGCTTTCCGCATGCGACAGCAATCCGTCGGCGACGGCTGGATCAACGCCAGACAGTGCACTGCTATTGCTGGCGATGAATGCGACATCAAGCGGCACCATCACCTGCCCCTGCCAGCCAGGTGGTCCCTTGTATGCCTGGTAGCCTTCGGCGAAGAACGTGCGCACCAGGTACTGCCTGCCGCCAAACATCATCAGTTCTGAATTGCCGTGACGGTTGACCGGTACCGTTGCGCCGGGCGGCATCCAAAGCGGATCACTGCTGGCGATCACGCGGTTGTCGCCATCGAGCAGCAGCATGTTCGTGCGTTCGGCCGGGTCGCGATGCGAATGGAAAATGCCGGCCATTTCTTCCTCGAAGTTGAAACACAGGCACAGCAGGCCGATGACGCTGCCATTATCCGGATGTTGCATCTTGCGCGAATAGATCAGTGCCTGTTGTTTTGTTGGTCGCAGATCGGTTGCGCGGAAGGTTTCGACGTAATCGTCTGATGCCAGCGTTTGTGCGATCAGCGGATCGCGGCTGCCTTCTATCTGCATCTGGTCGTCGATTTGCATCAGCACGTTGCCGGCGGTGTCGAGCAGCAGGATTTCGTCGTACACTGTGTATTTGCTGCGATATTCGAGCAGTCGCTGGTGAATCGCTTGCGGGTTGTCGTGCAATCCGGCGACGAAGGTGCACAGTTCGCGGTCGGTTGCCAGAAAGCCGACGTCGGCCGTACGCTCATACAGGTTGCGCACGACGATATCGATCACGTTTTGCGCTTTTGTGCCCGTTTCGGCCAGTACATTCGCAACTTTCTCGCGCACCAGACTGGTGACCAGATCGGCTTCAAGGCGATCAAAACCAGCGCGGGTGGCGGCCATGGTCGGAATGATCGCTCTTGCTTCGACCGGGCAGTTCATTTTGGCCGAGGCTTCGATCATGCGCCAGGTCAGGCTGAGTTCGCGCAGCGACTGTTCGCAGCGTGTGACGTCGCGCATATAGGGAAGGAATGTGTCCAGGCTGAGGGTGCTAGAAGTATCCATGGTGGTTGGTCGGGTTCATGATCGCAGGTGGATGACAGCATTGGTTGCAATCGCTTGCCGTCATCGCGAGGCATATGCATGACGTTGTCCGATCGCATTGCTATTGGTCTTGCAAGTTCCAGGCCATGCAAATCTAGGTGGATGCGCATCATATTGATGCGTGGAAACAGTTGGTGCGTGATGCAATGCTGTGCATGCGGACGGTTTTGCACCATCGGCGTGCGAAACAGAACGGAGGGAGAAAATCAGGGCGCGATCAGGCCAGCAGCAATATTGATCGACAGACCGATGATGGCCATGTTGAACACAAAGCTCAACAGTGATTGTGCCGTGACGGCCTTACGCATCTGGCGGTTGTGGACGGTCACGTCCGAGGTTTGAGCGGCAATCGCAATCGTGAAGGTGAAGTAAAGGAAATCCCAGTAATCCGGTTGCTGTTCCAGATCCGGGAATTCGAGCGGGCGCTCATCCGCTGGTGAACGGTAAAACATGTGCGCATAATGGAACGTGAACATTACTACCAGCAGCAGCCATGAGCCGCCTACGGTCGAGGTGGTGAATGCATAGCGCAGCAGGCGTTCATGCAGCGGCAGTTCCTTGATGCCGGCCAGAACGAAGATGATGGCGCTGAGGCTGCATACTGCTGCGATTGACATCACCGTCAGCACCACCGGCGCGCTGTTGTCCTGCTGCTCCGACATCGTGCGCACACGCGCATGGCTGGCGCGCGCCATCATCCAGCCCATTGCTAGCAGATAAAACCAGACGCCGACATTCCAGCCTGCGAGCGTTTTTATCACTGTCGCCCATTCATCCGGTAACGCCAGCGTGGACAGGCCGCCAATCGCCAATGCCAGCAGCAGACGTGGTCGGCTATGCGCAAGATGACGCAGCCAGAAACTTGGTTTTTGTTCGTGGACGACAGGTTCGTTCACGCTTATTCACTCATCAATTTTTCAGCCACCATCGCCGCTTTCACTGCAGGCCGTTCGGCGATCCGGGTCAGATATGCCGGTAGCGCCGGCCATGGTGCTAGATCAATGGCAACATATTGCGCCCAGTTCAGCACTGCGAACAGCAGTGCATCGGCTACAGTGAAGCGATCGCCAGCAATAAAGGCGGATTTTTCCAGCTGCGATTCGATGATATCGAAATGCCGCGCCAAGTTTGCATGCACGGTCATGCGGGTGTCATCGCTGGTGGCCGGGTTGAACAGCGGAGCGAATCCCTTCTGCAGGTCGGTTGCAATATAGTTCATCCATTCCATCACGCGGTAGCGCGCGATGCTGCCCGCGAGCGGCACGAGATTTTTGTCCGGTACTTGATCGGCCAGATACTGGACGATCACTGGTCCTTCAGTCAGCACCAGTCCGTTATCGAGCAGCAGCGCGGGCACAAAGCCTTTCGGATTGATGGTCAGGAAGTCATCACCGCTTTCAGTTACCTTGTTGGCCAGATCGACGCGTTCGAGTTCGAATGGCAAGCCGAGTTCGTGCAGCACGATATGGGGCGACAGGGAGCATGCGCCGGGGAAATAATAAAGTTTCATCGGGATAGCCTTTCGTGGCAGTTCGCGTCATGCATATGGATCGCAGCCAGGAGCTGTGTGCCTTTCTGTCGGTATCATAGCCTTCTTTCAAGCGGTTGGGCGGCGTAGACGTGCAACAGGCAGCGAATTTGCCGTTGGCGTGCTGGCCGATGTTATCATTGTCGTTTGCATAAAGGACATCATCAGGCAACCGTCATTTTTGTGGAAGGATAACCATGCCAGTCATCGTGATAGCCAATCCGAAAGGCGGCGTCGGCAAGAGCACGATCGCCACCAATCTCGCAGGATACTTCGCCTCCAGAGGGGCCAAGGTCATGCTGGGCGATATCGATGCGCAGCAATCCTCCGTGGCCTGGCTGGGGCTGCGTTCGCCTGAATTGCCGGCCATCTGCTCGTGGAATATCGACGAGGACAGGGTGGCAAAGCCACCGAAAGGCGCAACGCATATTGTGCTTGATACGCCGGCTGGTTTGAAAGGCAAGCGGCTCGATGCAGTGTTGAAGCATGCCGACAAGGTGGTCGTGCCGTTGCAGGCGTCGATGTTCGATATTCTCGCGACCGCGGATTTTTTGCGGAAACTGGCCAAACGCGAAGGCAGATTCGATGTCGGCATTGTTGGCATGAAAGTGCACGCCAGAACGCTGGCAGCCGATCAGCTGGCGCGGTATGTCGGCGACCTTGGTTTGCCTGTGCTTGGCTTTTTGCGTGATACGCAGAATTACGTCCAGCTGGCAGCGCATGGCGCCACGTTGTGGGATGTCGCGCAGTCACGCGTGGAAAGGGATCTGGAACAGTGGACGAACCTGCTGAACTGGCTGGAAAAGTGATGGATGGCAACCCTATTAAGCTGGTTTGAATCCTGGTTCGTTCAACCCAAGCCGGTACATCAGCGTTTCGTGATTGATGTTCAGCAATTGCTCGATGGCGTTGAAGTCGTCCGGTAATGCTGCATTGTCCCAGCCTTTGGCGGAATGACGCGCCAGATCAATCGCCAGTTTGACGTTCAGGAAGTTGGGCTTGTGCTGGCGTTCGGGGTGGAAGCGGCACAGCGCCAGCTCAGGCAATTGCCAGACCTTGCATAGCATTTGCTGCAGTTCCGTGAAATGAAAACCGAAGACGTTTTGCTGCGCAACCGCGCTGCGCAGAGTGGAATCGGCTTTCTGCATTGCCAGGATATGCGCTGATTCCTGCGGTGCATGAATCCACATCATGATTTCTGCCAGGTCGTACAGCAAAGCGGAAGTGTAGATTTCCTCGATTTGCGCGCTACGCCGCCAGACAGCCCATTCATAGGCGAAGCGTGCGGCACGTTGTGCGCGGCGAACAATAAATAGCAGACCAATCAACGCTTGCGGGAACGGCTTGAGCAGATCCTCAACGATGTCAAGCTGTTCAAAATATCTGAAGAATGGCTCAACTCCCATCATCATTACTGCTTGATCGATGGTTGTGACTTCTTTCATCTGCCGTTTGGCATGCATCGGCTGGACCGCAGTCAGCACCCGCACGGCCATTAGCGGATCACGCTGCACGATGTCGGCTACTTCGCGACCGTTGATGTTGTCGATGCGCTGACGCACGTCCTCCAGGCTACGCACGGTCTGGCGCAACACCGGAATTGGGCGTTCGCCCATTAACTTTACCCAGGTAGCAAGATCGCGTTTGGCGTTTTCCATACCTGATCCTTTCTCGGGGTTCCTTCAAGCGCCATTCAGTCCGCGCCTCAAGTCAGCCGAATAGTATCAGCGTTTTGTTTGTCGCTATTGCCTGCCGTCAAATGTGCCTGGTTCCGCTTGTGCGGCTAGCCTCATTTTCCCCACGAATCGCGCAGAGTCACGATGCGGTTGAACACTGGCTTGCCAGGTTTCGAATCTTCGCGGTCGGCAACGAAATAGCCATGCCGTTCGAACTGGTATCGATCTTCCGGCTGCGCCCTGTCCATGCCGGCTTCCAGATAGGCCGTGATGACTTCCTTCGATTGCGGGTTGATAGCTTCGCGGAAATCCTTGCCGCCGGCATCCGGGTGCGGGTCGGTGAACAGTCGGTCATACAACCGCACTTCTGCTTCGACCGCATGCTTGGCACTGACCCAATGGATGTTGCCCTTGACCTTGTAGTTCGCGCTGCCTTCGGTACCGCTTTTGCTGTCGGCGAAGTAGTTCGCATGTACGGCGATCACGTTGCCATTCGCATCCTTGTCCACTCCGGTGCATTCGATTACGTAGCCGTAGCGCAGTCGCACGCGGTTGCCGGGGAACAGACGGAAATAGCCTTTAACCGGGCTTTCCATGAAGTCTTCCTGCTCGATCCACAATTCGCGGCTGATCGGGAACGTGCGGTTGCCTCGCTCCGGGAAATGCGGATGCACCGGTGCGCTGCATTCAACCGTTTCGTCAGCGGGGAAATTATCGAGTATCAGTTTCAGCGGTCGCAGCACGGCCACGGCGCGCGGTGCTTTGGGATCGAGGTCGTCGCGCAGGCTGCCTTCGAGGACGCTCATGTCGATCCAGCCGTCGGCTTTCGCTACGCCGATGCGTTCGCAGAAAAGTTGCACTGATTCCGGCGTGAAGCCGCGGCGGCGGATGCCGACGATGGTCGCCAGACGCGGGTCGTCCCAGCCGTCGACGATGCCTTCCTCGACCATTTGCAGCAGACGGCGCTTGCTGGTGATCGCATACGTCAGGTTCAGCCGTGCAAATTCATGCTGGTGCGGCAGCGTCGGCTGATCGAAATAACCACCTTCTGCCAGCCGCGCCAGAATCCAGTCATAGAACGGCCGGTGATCCTGAAATTCCAGCGTGCAGATTGAATGGGTGATTTTTTCCAGTGCATCCGAGATCGGGTGCGTGTAGTCGTACATCGGATAGACGCACCATTTGTCGCCTGTGCGGTGGTGATGCGCGTGGCGGATGCGGAAAATGGCCGGGTCGCGCATGTTCATGTTCGGCGATGCCATGTCGATTTTCGCACGCAGCACATGCTCGCCATCCTTGAATTCGCCGGCTTTCATTCGGCGGAACAAATCGAGCGATTCGGCTGCCGGGCGGTCGCGGAATGGCGAGTTCTTTCCCGGTTCGGAAAAGTTGCCGCGATTTTTCGCCATATCTTCCGCGCTCTGGCTGTCAACATATGCATGGCCAGCCGTGATCAGATATTCTGCCATCTCGTACAGCCGGTCGAAGTAGTCGCTGGCGTAATGCAGATGCGCTTCGCCCTGATGTTCCCACGTGAACCCCAGCCAGCGCACGCTGTCGAGGATTGTATCGACGAATTCCTGCTCTTCCTTGGTCGGGTTTGTGTCGTCGAAGCGCATGTGACAGCGGCCGGCATAGTCGCGCGCCAGGCCGAAATTCAGGCAGATCGATTTCGCATGGCCGATGTGCAGATAGCCATTGGGTTCCGGCGGAAAGCGGGTGATGACTGGCGGCAGTCCTTCGCGCTGATAAGCGCCGGTCTTCAGATCGGATTCGATGATCGCGCGCAGGAAATTGGACGATGATGGCGCATTCGCGCTTTTGGTTTGCTCGTTGCTCATGGGATGAATATCGGATGCGATAACAAATATCGGGACATTCTACCGTAGCGAGTCTGGCGGAATGCACGGATTTCGCATTTTGCCGTCATTGTCGGTATAAAATTCTGGCAAAAGCCGGTGTTGCATTCCCAACCTTCCTTTTCGGGTAGCGCCAATGATACGAATTATCATCGCAGACGATCACACCATCATGCGCGAAGGCCTGAAGCGCATTCTTGAAGGCGCGGAAGACATTACGGTCGTGGGTGAGGCGACCAATGGTTTCGAAGTGATCGACTGCGTGCGCAGAGGCGATTTCGACTTGCTGCTGCTGGATTTGTCGATGCCGGGCAGAAACGGAATCGATTTGATTCGCCAGGTCAAGACCGAGGCGCCAAAGCTGCCGGTGTTGATCCTGACAATGCATGACGAGGAACAGTACGCCGTTCGCACGATTCGCGCTGGCGCGCAAGGTTATCTGACCAAGGAAAGCGCTGGTACGCAACTGGTGAGTGCGATTCGCCGTGTTGCATCGGGTAGGCCGTACATCAGTGCGCAAGTGGCCGAGCAGTTGGCGCTGAACATTATGTCGCCGACCAAGGAGTTGCCGCACAAGCAGTTGTCCGACCGCGAGTTCGAAGTGTTCACGCTGCTGGTCAACGGCAGGACACTGACCGAAATCGGCGAGCAGTTGCATCTGTCTGTCAAAACCGTCAGCACGCACAAGACACGCATTCAGCAAAAGATGCAGATGCAATCACTGTCCGAAATCATTCAGTACGCAGTGGCGCACAATCTGCTGAATCCAGCATCGGGGAGCGGGACTGCCGGTTAGGCCGTATGTCTAGAGCGCGAATAGCCGCGTTGGCGGCTGTCAGAAATGCTTCAGATATTCGACCGGTTTGCGCAGCGGTTCAAGATGTGAGGCTTCACCCCAGGCCAGCAGCGTGATTTCGCCATCGGTGGTGACGGCGAACCGGTTGACGCTGGTGTTTAGCACCGGCATTCGTACCCGTTCGCCGAGTGGGATACGGTTCGCCGCGCGATATGCCGATTCGACGATGCCGAAGTGCGCGACCATCGCTACCTTTTGCCCAGGATGCTGTTGGGCGCAGCGCGTCAGTGCCGACATTACGCGGTGGTAGAACTGTCTGATGCTTTCGGCGATGCGCTCACCGGGTGGGAACACGTGATCCGGGTCGGCCGCATGCCATGCGGCGTGTGATGCCGGATATTGCTGTTCGATCTCGTCCGGATGCATGCCTTCGAAGACGCCGTAACAGCGCTCGCGCAAGTTGTGATCAACCTGAACCGGCAGTTCATGCCACCGCGCGATTTCTTCGGCGGTCTTCAGTGCCCGTTGCATGTCGCTGGAAAGAATCGCATTTAGTGGTTCGTGTTTCAGCGCTTCGCCCAAGGCAAGCGCCTGCTGCATTCCCCGTTCATTCAGCGGGATGTCGCTGTGTCCTTGCAGGCGCTTTTCCTTGTTCCAGGCTGTTTGCCCATGGCGGATGATCAGGATTTCGGTTGCTTCGCTCACTGCCTGTGCCTCGTGTGGGTGCTACTTTGCCAGCGCTGGATTCAGCGTGTAGCTGCCGGTGATCTTGGCTTCCGCCAGAACATGCCCGTTGATCGCATCGCGCACTTGCTGTCCGGTGAACGTGCCTTCGAGCGCCAGTTTGGGCACGTCAAGCGCATACAGTGTGAAGACATAATGATGGATGATGCTGTCATTCCACGGCGGGCAAGGGCCGTCATAGCCGAAATAATCACCCTTCATCTCAGGGTCGCCAGCGAACCACGGCGTATAGTCATTGATGCCTTGGCGCGCGCCGCGTGCTGCAGCCGGGCCGGACTTGCCGCGCGCGGTCACGCCGCTGGAAAATTCACCTTCGGTAATCGAAGTCAGCGTCGGTGGCAGGTCGATCAGCGTCCAGTGGAAGAAATCGACCCGCGGCAGGTCGGACGGGATCATGCGCCCTTCTTGGTTCACGTCATCGCCCTTCGAAGGGACATCGACATCGTGACAGATCAGCGCGAACGACTGGGTACCCGCTGGTATATCGCTCCACGCCAGATGCGGGTTCCTGTTATCAGATAGCGTTACACGCGTGGCCGGGTCGATTACGCAGAATGCGTATTTGCCGGGAATCTTGCCGTTGTCGGCAAAGGAATCGCTCCACAGTTTCATTTCGTCCTCCCACAATAATGGTTTTTCAATTCTGCCATTTTGCCAGAGGCCAGACCGCTTGGGCAGTTCAGCGGCAACAAATCGTTGCGGCGGCAAACGCGGGCGTCGACAGCGTGACGTGGATGTCGAAGAATGTCGAAAAATGTCGAGGGGATCGAGTGCATGACAGATTTGCCGGCCATTTCTGTGGCTGAAGTGGTAGTCAATCGTCGAATTGGCGTTGTTTGGGGCAAGTTTTTATCATTTCCAACCGTTTCCCCACTTCCTGATGGTTGCCCGATGGCTGGCATTGTATTTGCTCATTAGTTGATGCGTCATGGGCGCCACAAGCGATCATGGCAGGTTTGTTCTATTTTTCTTAGGAGCTAAAAATGCACGACAGCAAAGGCACACTACTTGAGCGTGCGCACCTGTACATCATGGCGGCAACCTTGATCATCACGGTTGTCGGATGGAGTCTTTATCTTTCTCCGGCCCAATCGAAGAGCCCGAGGGAGTGGTTCGGTTATGCGCCCGCAAGCATCCAGCAGCCTGCTCTGGCTGCGGTTGAGCTGAACGATTCGTTCTATCCGCAAGACAAGATGGATACGCTGCACGCAGTAGCTGAAGCTGCTGCAAAGCCGGGTCAGGGTTCCTGATCCTGCCTAGGCTGACCGGAGAGTATTCTCCGGTGCTTGACTGGCGATCGGTTTAACGGTTGCCAGCGGTAGTTTTGGCAAAAGCCGCCGCCATGGCATTGGTCACTGGCGGCGTTTTTGTGTGCGCCGGGCGTCTGATTGAATGTGGCGCACCCTTGTCTTTCATCGGCGCGGCTTGATCGCCTAGCCGCATCGTCAGGCTGATGCGCTGGCGCTTGATATCAACTTCAAGCACCTTGACCTTCACCACTTGGCCAGCCTTCACCACCTGGTGCGGATCCTTGACGAACTTGTCCGACAGCGCAGATACATGCACCAGTCCGTCCTGATGCACGCCGATATCGACGAACGCGCCGAATGCGGCGACATTCGTTACCACGCCTTCAAGGATCATGTCTGGCCGCAGATCCTTGATGTCGGTCACTCCTTCCTTGAAGTTTGCTGCCTTGAATTCCGGCCGAGGGTCACGCCCGGGTTTTTCCAGTTCGGTCAGGATGTCGGTCACGGTCGGCACGCCGAAGCGGTCGTCTGCATATTTGGCCGGATTTAGCGATTTGAGCAGCTTGCCGTCGCCAATCACTTGCTGCACTTTTTTCCCCAAGTCGGCCAAGATTTTTTCAACCAGTGGGTATGATTCCGGATGCACTGCGGATGCATCGAGCGGATTGGCGCCGCCAGTGATGCGCAAGAAGCCTGCAGCCTGTTCAAAAGTCTTGTCGCCCAGGCGAGGCACTTTTTTCAGATCGGCGCGGCTGGCAAATGGCCCCATCTGGTCGCGGTAGCGGACGATGTTGGCAGCGACGCTGGCATTCAAGCCAGATACTCGCGCCAGCAGCGGTGCCGAAGCGGTATTCACATCGACGCCGACTGCATTCACGCAATCCTCGACTACCGCATCAAGCGAGTCGGCCAGCTTGGTCTGTGCGACATCGTGCTGGTACTGGCCGACGCCGATCGATTTCGGGTCGATCTTGACCAGTTCTGCCAGCGGATCCTGCAGGCGGCGCGCAATCGATACCGCGCCGCGCAACGACACATCCAGTTCTGGCAATTCCTGCGATGCAAATTCGGAGGCGGAATAGACGGATGCGCCAGCTTCGGACACGACAATCTTGTTGAGCTTGAGTTCCGGATGCAGGCGAATTAGGTCCTGTGCCAGCTTGTCGGTTTCGCGCGAAGCGGTGCCGTTGCCGATGGCGATCAATGTGGCGTGATTTGCGTTTGCCAGGGCAGCCAGACGATGCAGCGACCCATCCCAGTCATCGCGTGGTGCGTGCGGGTAAATCGTGTCGGTAGCAACCACCTTGCCGGTGGCGTCGGTCACCGCCACCTTGACGCCAGTACGCAAGCCGGGATCCAGGCCGATGGTCACGCGTTGTCCGGCAGGGGCGGCCAGCAGCAAGTCTTTCAGATTGCGGGCAAACACATGGATTGCGTCCAGTTCTGCGCGTTCGCGCAATGCGCTCATCAGTTCGGTTTCGAGGTGCATTGAAATGCGCACGCGCCAGGCCCAGCGTACCGTGTCCAGAAGCCACGGATCGGCCGCGCGCTGCTGGTTGCGGATGTCGAAGCGCGCTGCGATGCGCCCTTCGCATGGGTTGTGCGGCGCATTCCATTTCGGTTTTTCTTGCTCACTGTCGAGCCTCAGCGTGACGTTCAGCACTTCTTCGCGCCGACCGCGGAACAGCGCCAGCGCACGGTGTGACGGGATGGCGGCAATGTTTTCCGCAAAATCGAAATAGTCTGCGAATTTCGCTCCCGCATCTTCCTTGCCGGCGGCAACTTTGGCTTCGATTACGCCGTGTTCATTCAGGTAATCGCGCAGGCTGTGCAGCAATTCGGCATCTTCGGCGAAGCGCTCGATCAGGATTTGCCGCGCACCATCGAGCGCTGCTTTCGCATCCGGCACACCAGGGTTATCGCCGTTTTCGGAGGTGAAGGCGGGTTTCAGGTATTTTGCCGCTTCGGTTTCGGGTTCCAGCGTCGGCGCTGTTAGTAGCGCATCGGCCAGTGGCATCAGGCCGGCTTCGATTGCAATTTGCGCGCGTGTGCGGCGCTTGGGCCGGTATGGCAGGTACAGATCTTCGAGCCGCACCTTGTCTTCCGCCAAAAGGATGGCTTCGCGCAGCGCGGGCGTCAGTTTGCCCTGTTCGTCGATCGATTTCAGCACTGCCGCGCGACGGTCCTCTAGTTCGCGCAAATAGCGCAGCCGCTCTTCCAGCAGGCGCAGTTGGATGTCATCCAGTCCGCCGGTAGCCTCTTTGCGGTAGCGGGCAATGAAGGGCACGGTGGCGCCATCATCGAGCAGAGAGATCGCGGCCGCGATCTGGTTCGGGCGGGCGGCCAGTTCAATGGCCAGGCGTTGTTCGATGGTTGGCAGCATGACAAGTCCTTGCTGAAAAAATCAAGGGTGCAGATGATACGCAATTTGTGCGAATTCGCCAGCGGTGAACCGTGTTTTTTGGTATTTTTAGGATTAATGCTGGGGTATGTGCCAAAAATGATGTTATTGGCCTCGATTTTGCTGGCTGTTTAAAAATACAGGTGGGAGTATATTGGGTGGTGCGATATGGTAGAAGTGCAACAAAAAAATCGCGGAACCGCATTTTTCCCGTTTTGCTGGCGTGGATTTTGGTGGATAATAGGCACTTTTGGTCGCCTTTGTTCGCTACAAATTCGATTCAACGGGATCATGTATTTCACGATTGATGACATCCGCAAGCATTTCGAAGCCGCGATTATTCAGCGCGGCAGCGAGTTCGTGCGCAACGGCAATGTGTGCGAAATCAGCCTGGTGGGCAATTCGATCAAATCCAGCGTGCGCGGCGATGGCGACAAGCTGTTCCAGCAGGACATCCTGTTGTATCCGACGCGCAAGGGCATCAATTTCGATGGCGTGTGCAATTGCGCGGTAGGACACAATTGCCGCCATGTCGCGGCAGCGCTAATTGCATTCATGGAGCAGGAAAGCGCGGCCGCGGCTTCGACCGGGTTGTCGGATGCGCTGCAAAATTTGCCGACCGGCGTTGCCAGTTGGTTGCAGCGGGTTGAGCGCGCTGCACAGACCCAGCGTCAGGTAACCGAAGAAGGGGATGCTGCAGCTTCCGCCTACCGTTTGCTGTTTGTGTTGTCGCCTGACAGGAGCGGCCGGCATGTGCTGCTGGCTGTGTGCAAGGGACGTTTGCGGCCGAATGGCGAAATTTCGATGGCCAGCCCCGTCAGCGAACTGCACACCCTGCTGACCAACACGCCTGCTTACGTCAAGCCGGAAGATCTCGATCTGGTGCGGCTGTTCATCGCGATGCGCAGCGGGGTCGCGTCGCAGGCGACCAGCGCGTCAGAGCCGCGCGGCAAAATTGGCGCACAATTGCTACGAATGCTGATTGGCGAGCAGCGGCTGCTATGGACGAATTCATACGCCGACATGGCCAAGGGTTTGCTGTTTCCGCTGAAAGAGGCGCCGACGCGCGCCGCGGGTCTAGTCTGGCGCGAAGAGGGCGCGTCGCTGCGTCTGTCGTGGCAGTTCGAGCCGCCGGTTTCCGGCAATGGCTTGATGGATTACATCCTGCCAACCAGTCCGCCGTGGTATGTGGACAACCTGTCGTGTGGCGAATTGCGCCAGCAGGACGGCATCGCTGCGGTGCCGGTGAAGGAATTGCAGGAACTGGTTGCGCAAGCGCCGGTACTGTCGGCTGACGACAAGCCGGTGGTGTCGCATCTGTTATTGGCGCAGGGGTTGAATGCGATTGTGCCGCTGCCGGAGCAGGTGCAGGAAACCGTACGCGAAGACATTAGGCCGGTGCCATGTCTGACGTTGGGCAGCGTGGCGCAGCCGACGCGGCATGGCGAGCGCTGGCATGATTATGCGGTACTGGCGTTTGATTACGATGGCGAAATGGTGCTGCCGGGACAGATTGGTCCGATCGTGCGCGAACGCAACGACAGCATCGAACGTATCGTGCGCCAGCAGCAGGTGGAAAACGATGCCAGCCAAGTGTTGGTTGCGCTCGGTTTCGCCGCGCCGCGCAAGCCGGCTTCGCTGCTGCGCGCGATCGCTGGCGCACTTGAACTGCCGTCGCAGGCGGAATGGATGCGTTTCATTGGTGACGGACTTGCTGGCTTGGTGGTGCGCGGCTGGCGCATCGACAAGACGCCAGAATATCGTTACGAACTGACTGAAATCGACGACTGGTATGCTGCCGTCGAGGACAACACCAATGAGCCGGGCAAGAACTGGTTCGAGCTAGAACTCGGCATTGTCGTCAACGGCGTGCGTGTGTCGTTGCTGCCAGTATTGGTGACGCTGATTCGCAATGCGCCATTCGATTTTGATCCGCAGGCATTGGCGGCGCATGCCGACAACGATCAATTGCTGGCGACGCTGCCGGATGGCCGGCGCGTGGCGCTGCCATGGAAGCGCGTGAAACCGATTCTCGGCACACTGGGTGAACTGTATTTCAGCGATCGATTGGAAACCGATAGGCTGCGGTTGTCAAAACTCGATGCGGCGCGGCTGGCAGAGCTGGCGGCGGCAACGCAGTTGCGCTGGTCAGGCGGCGAAAATTTGTTGGAAATCGGTCAGAAGCTGAATGAATTTGGCGGTGTCGTTCGGGTCGAAGCGCCGAAAGGCTTGACCGCGTCGTTGCGCGATTACCAGGTCGATGGCCTGTCATGGATGCAGTTTCTGCGCGAATACGGTTTTGCCGGCATTCTGGCCGACGACATGGGGCTGGGTAAGACGATCCAGACGTTGTCGCACATCCTGACCGAAAAGGAAGCCGGGCGGCTGGACAAGCCGGTGCTGGTGATTGCGCCGACCAGTCTGATGAGCAACTGGCAGGATGAGGCCGCGCGCTTCGCGCCAGATTTGCGCGTGCTGCTGTTGCAGGGCAAAGAGCGAATGCCGCGCTTCGATCTGATCGGTCAGCACGATCTGGTACTGACGACCTATGCGCTTTTGCCGCGTGACGAGGAGATGCTGCAGGCGCACGAATACCACATGATCATTCTCGACGAGTCGCAATACATCAAGAACATGCGCTCGAAATCGGCGCAGGCGGCAGGCATGCTGCGTGCGCGCCACCGGCTGTGCCTGACGGGCACGCCGCTGGAAAACCATCTGGGCGAACTCTGGTCGCAATACCATTTCCTGCTGCCGAGTCTGTTGGGAGACGAAAAGAGTTTTAATACCGATTTTCGCAACCCGATTGAAAAGCTTGGCGACGAGGCGCGCCGCAATCTGCTGACGCGACGCATCAAGCCATTTTTGCTGCGCCGCACGAAAGACAAGGTGGCGAAGGAATTGCCGCCGAAGACCGAGGTCATCCGCAGTGTCGAACTCACTGGCGCACAGCGCGACCTGTACGAAACTGTGCGGCTGGCGATGGATACCAAGATTCGTAGCGAAATTGCTAAAAAGGGCGTTGCACGCAGCCAGATCGTGATTCTGGAAGCGCTGTTGAAATTACGGCAGGTCTGTTGCGATCCGCGGCTGGTGAAAGGTGGGCACGGCCGCATCAACGCTGCTGCATCGGCCAAGCTGGCTGAGCTGATGGAGATGCTGGAAGAGTTGCTGGCGGAAAAACGCAACATTCTGGTGTTTTCGCAGTTCACCAGCATGCTGACGTTGATCGAGGCTGAGCTGAAGGCGCGCGACATTCCGTATGCACTCCTGACTGGCGATACGGTCGATCGCGCTGCCGCCATCCGTTCGTTCCAGCAGGGCGAAGTACCGTTGTTCCTGATCAGCCTGAAGGCTGGCGGCGTCGGCCTGAACCTGACCGCGGCAGATACGGTGATTCATTACGATCCGTGGTGGAATCCAGCAACTGAGACGCAGGCGACCGATCGCGCCTGGCGCATTGGTCAGGACAAGCCGGTATTCGTCTACAAATTGATTGCCAACGGCACGCTGGAACAGAAGATTCAGGAGCTGCAGCAGAAAAAAGCGGATCTGGCGCGCGCAATGCTTGCTGCCGGCGAAACGCAGAACGTACAGATTACGCCGGAAGATCTGGAAGCGATTTTCGCGCCGCTGGAAGAGTGACAGTCAAGGCCGGTGCAATGATGCACCGGCCAATTCCTTAGGGCTTTACTTTTTCCTGCCTTTGACGGCCTTGACCGGGGCCGACGGACTTGCGTCGAGCAGGCTTCTGAGCATCCACGCATTTTTTTCATGGATTTGCAGGCGCTGCACCATGATATCGACCGAAGGCTGGTCGTCCGCCTTGTCGGCTACAGCCAGTGCTGCACGGCAGGAGCGGGTGACAGCCTCCTGTCCGGCAATCAATTCGCGGATCATGCTATCTGCGCTCAATGTACCCTCGACTTCCTTGATGGACGACAGTTTCAGGAATTCCCTGAACGTGCCAGGTGCCGGATAACCGAGCGAGCGGATGCGTTCGGCAATGGCATCCAGTGCATTCCATAGTTCAGTGTATTGATCCATGAACATCAGGTGCAGCGTCTGGAACATCGGACCAGTCACGTTCCAGTGGTAATTGTGTGTTTTCAGGTACAGCACGAAGCTGTCGGCGAGCACCTTGGATAACGCGTCGCTGATGGCCGCGCGATCCTTGGCCGAAATGCCGATGTCAATCGCAGGTACATTGCTCATGTTAATTCCCTCTCATCGTTAAAAAGAAGAAGCAGCGCTTCCATTCTACTCATATTCGCCAGAGTCGTGTTTTGATGCATCACAGCAAATTCTGACCGGTTTCGGAAGCATGCAGGATTTATGCCTTAATTCAAGCGACAAGGCCGTTATAATGCAATCCAACATTATTCTGCAAATTTCGACGAGCGCATGATTGATCTGTCCAAATTGGGGCTTGAGGGCCTTGATCTTTCCTTTCTTCCTCCGTCGATTCTTGGGCGGCTGTCTTTTTCGCCTACAGCACCGGTCAAGCCGCCGTTCCCGCCGGGACGGCACCGGCTTGGCCTGTCGGCAGAGCGCGATACAATCTTGGTCGTGCCGGAAGGGATGGAAGCCAGCAAGCCAGTACGGTTGCTGGTGATGTTTCATGGTGCGAATGGAAGCGCTGAAAAGGTGCTCCCATTTTTTGAGCACCATGCACACCAGCGCAATTTCCTGTTGCTGGTGCCTCAGTCCACTTTCGCGACCTGGGATCTGACCATCGCAGGCAATGGCCCCGATTTGGAGCGGCTCGACCAGGCGCTGGCTGAAATCGCTTCTCGCTACGAAATTGACCGCAATCATTTTGGATTTTGCGGGTTTTCCGATGGCGCTAGCTACTCGCTTTCGATAGGTGTTTCCAATGGCGACCGGCTTAGCCATGTGATCGCGCTGTCCGGCGGTTTTATGAATGCCTATCAGCCCATTGGCAAGCCGCTCATTTTCATCGCTCACAGCCCTGAAGACGAGCAATTGCCGATCGATGCCAGCGGACGAAAACACGTCAGGCAACTCAAGGAAGCCGGCTACGAAGTCGAGTACTTCGAATTCAATGGCCGGCATGTCATTCACCCGCACGTGGTGGAAAGGGCTGTGGATTTTTTCCTCAATCGGAGCAAATCCTCCGACCATTAAGCATCCCTCAAGTAAGTTATCGCGCTTGGCAACGAATGGCATGTGCCGCGCCGGTTCTATGCGATAACAAACAGGACGCCAGCAAAACTTCAGATCGAGCCCGCTTCACGAATACGAATCGCGTAAAATCGCATTCACTTGTCGACAGCTTGGATTAATATGGAATTTGATATCGCCATACCTTTTGCCACAAAACTGATTCCTCACCTTTTGCCTGACACCCCCCTGGTCGAACGATTGTCTTCGCACGGGCTAACCTCAGGCAAAATCGTGGTGCCTTCCCGCCTTTTCAGTGAGCATGATCTTGAGCAGTTGGACAAGCTGGCCAAGCAAGATAAAGACTTGTCTTTGCAGTTTCAGATTATCGCCTTGAGAAATATTCTGCAGGACAATGGTGCTCAGGTGGTGGATGATCTGCTGCAATTAGTGCCGGCGATTGTGGCATACCTGTCGCGGCATGCGATTGACGGCTGGCTGTATCGTCGTAACCGGGATGGCATCCTGTTGCCGTGGCTGGTTGATTCGATTGAATACATTGAACCCCCTGAGGGGACCGGGTTGCCATTCGTTGCCATCAGCCTGCTGGCCAATACGATGCAGTCGGCCAATCGGCAAGAAGAGGATGCGGACAATGCTGAAATGTGGCGTTCTGGCATGACCAATGCGATTCTGTTTCGGCGTCGCGAAATGGGGCAATGGACAGTCCCGGAACTGCTGGCACGCAAAGGTTTTTTCCGGGAGTGCCCTGAATTTAAGGCCGAATACGAAGCACAGGTTGCGCGCTTTCAACGGTTTCAGCCTCAGTCGGGCAAGCAATTCTATGCGCGTAATCATGCTTTCCTGCTGAGTCCGGAAAAGCGCCTAGATGGACTTGAGTTCTATCGCTTCGAGAAAGACATTCCCGTCAAATGCATTAATGACGAGGAAATGATTAGCCGACGAATTGAAGTTAATACAGACCGTCGCGCGGGTTGTGTTCATGGTCTCGACTTCACCCGCATTCCGTTGCATTGCTACCTCCACATGTTCCATCTGGAGCTGCATGAAAACATCTGGGTCCATGTGCAGAATCTGGAGGAGTATTCGTACCGTCCTGGTTTGCGCGACAAGCTGGTTTTGCCGCAGCAGCACCGCATTCTGATTGATATTCTGACGTCGCGCATGGACATGCTGATGGACGACATCATCGAGGGAAAATCGGGCGGCACGACCATCCTCTGCATGGGCGCTCCCGGCCTGGGCAAAACCCTTACCGCAGAAGTGTATTCTGAAGTCGTGGGTAAGCCGCTATATCGCGTACATTCCGGTCAGCTCGGCACATCTGCTGAATCGGTTGAATCTTCGCTCGCTGCAATTTTGCGCCGCGCCGCCCGCTGGGAATGCATCCTGCTGCTGGACGAGGCCGACGTTTACATCCGCAAGCGTGACAATGACATGCAGCACAATGCCATCGTTGCTGAATTTTTGCGCACGCTGGAATATTTTAACGGTTTGCTCTTCATGACGACCAACCGCATGGACGATGTCGACGATGCCATTCTTTCCCGTTGCATTGCGGTCATTCGCTATGAAATTCCCCCACGCGAAGACGCCATCCGTCTGTGGCGTACGCTTGCCGATCAATTCCGCATCCCCATCTCCGACAGCCTCGTTCAGGAACTGGTCGAAACATTCCCGAACTCAAGTGGGCGCGACATCAAGGAGTTGCTAAAGCTGACCAGTCGTTTCTGTGCAGGTGTCAATGAGGCTGTTTCCCTGCCTGCCTTCAAGCAGTGTGCAGCCTTCCGTGGGAAGAGCGGTTATCGGGATGGAGCACATTTGTCCTGAAGCGGTATTGCAACAGAAGCACGTACACGAAAAGCGCGCTCGCCTTGAGCAGTGGCGATGCGCGTAAGGGATTCAAACAGCATATATAAATAAAAACGGCGCCCGAAGGCGCCGTTTTTATTTCTGCCGAAAGACAGAGATTACTTGCCGTACAGAGCGGTGGTGCCGTTAGCAACCATCGCTGCGATTTCTGCGTCGGAGTAACCCAGCGACTTCAGAACTTCTTCGCTGTGCTCGCCCAGCATCGGGGAGCGGGTGATTTCGACTTCGGACTCCGAGAACTTGATCGGGGAACCGATGGTCAGGTACTTGCCACGGACCGGGTGATCAACTTCAACGATGGTCTTGACCTTGCGCAGGGACGGATCGTGTGCCAGTTCCTTGAAGGAGTTAACCGGACCGCAAGGAATGTCGTACTCAGCTGCCCAACGGGTAACTTCGTGCTTGTCCTTGTCTTGGAACTTGGACTCGATGTACTTGATAACTTGGAAGAACTTGTCGCGGCGAGCTTCGAACGTGTTGTAGTTCGGATCGTCTTTCCATTCCGGCTTGTCAACCATGTCGCAAATCTTGGCCCATGCGGAAGCTTGAACCGTGAAGTACACGTAGTTGTTGGTGTCGTCCGGCGAGGTCGGCTTACATTTCAGAACCCAGCCCGGCTGACCGCCGCCGCCTGCGTTACCGCCGCGCGGGGTGGAATCGCCCAGCGGCAATTTCAGTTCGTTGTGCGGATATTCGTCCAGCTTGCCGGTGCGTTCCAGACGTTGCTGATCGCGCAGCTTGACGCGGCACAGGTTCAGCACGGAGTCTTGCATTGCAACGTTAACCTTCTGGCCACGGCCAGTGCGGTTCTTGTATTGCAGTGCTGCCAGAATACCGATACACAGGTGCATACCGGAGTTGGAGTCACCCAGAGCTGCGCCGGAAACCGTCGGCGGGCCGTCCCAGAAACCGGTGGTGGAAGCTGCACCGCCGGTGCACTGTGCCACGTTTTCGTATACTTTGAACGACTCGTTGGCGTGGCCTTCAGCATAGCCCTTGACCGAAGCCAGGACGATGCCAGGATTGATCTTCTGGATGTTTTCCCAGGAGAAGCCCATGCGGTCCAGAGCGCCCGGCGCGAAGTTTTCGACCATCACGTCGCTTTGCTTGATCAGGCGGGTCAGGATGTCCTTGCCTTCAGCGGTACGTGCGTTCAGGCACATCGCGCGCTTGTTGCCGTTGAACATTGTGAAGTACAGCGAGTCTGCACCTTCGACGTCACGCAGCCAGTCGCGGGTGGCGTCGCCGGAACCCGGCATTTCGCACTTGATAACGTCTGCACCCAATTGGCCCAGCAGCTGGGTACATGCAGGACCAGCTTGCACGTGCGTGAAGTCCAGCACTTTGATACCTTCTAATGCTTTAGTCGACATAATCTCAAAATTCCTTTTGATTTAGTTGTTCCTGTAACAGACCACAAGGGTTCTGCCCAGCTGGTAAAAATCGCCTTGGTAAAGCGAGTTGGTTTATAGCTTTCAAGCCCCTAAAACCCCATTTATTCAATGGAATAGGGCCAGTCTGCTTAGAAGCACCTGGCATTTTACCCAATACCTGATATTTATCAATAGCGTGTCAACCCGATTTGCCAACTTTTTTTGTGTTAGGGCGGCGAAAAACCTAACCTTCCGGCATATGCACCAGAATAGTGAATTAAAACGAAGGTAGAAATGACTGCCGAGGCCGCTTTTTTGGCGGGGTAGTCATTCCTACCAGAAGTGAGGAGGTAATTACGTTAGGCGTGCAGCGAACTTGTCACGATGTGTATTGTTATATCTCCTTGGTCATTGAAGGCGGTGTACGGTGCTTTGCTTGGTATTCACTATCCAAGAAACATGCCTGCCGGTTCTGTTTTGGAAAACACAAAATAATCAAAGAGTTGCGATGTGGTGATTATTTATTTGAACATGATTGCCGCCATTTTGTGCTGTTTGGCGGTATTGTGGCAGTATTTGGCGGTGTTTGGCAGTGTTCGGGGCTGCCGTCTATAAACTATGCTCAAGCGTAGGGGTTTTATTGTGCAGTCTTTACTTTTCGTGGGTCTTTTGTACAATTAAGAAAAATATATAATGTTTGCTTAATCGAACGGAGGGCGCATGAAACTCAGGACTAAAGACGGGGGCTGGAATCCTTACGTTGCTGGTGGTCTGCTGGGTGTGCTGGCGGTATTGTCGGCTTATGCCACTACCATCTGGCTAGGCAAAACCAGTTATCTGGGTGCATCAACCACATTCGTGCGGGTTGCTGGCTTTATAGAAAAACTATTTTCGACCACTCATGTGGCAGCAAATGCTTATTTCATCAAGGAAAAAATCGCGGTCGACTGGCAGTTCATGCTGCTGATCGGCATTTTTATTGGTGCGCTAATTTCTTCACTGACAGACAAAAGTTTCAAGCTGGAAAGTGTACCGCCTGCATGGGTTGAGCGCTTTGGCCCTTCAGTTGCGCGCAGGGCAATCGCGGCCGTCCTTGGCGGTGCCATTGCGATGATAGGTGCGCGCATGGCAGATGGATGTCCTAGCGGTCATGGTTTGAGTGGTTCGATGCAGATGTCGGTCAGTGCGTTTGTTGCGCTGGCGATGTTCTTTGGCGTTGGCATTCTTGTGGCTAACCTTGTTTACCGGAGGAAATCATGAGTACAGCACAGTGGTTGGGGTTGATTGCCGGCATCGCATTCGGATTTCTGTTGCAAAAGGGACGTGCCTTGCGTTTTGATAAACAGATTGGGGCGATGCTGCTGAAAGACATGACCATCGTGAAGTTCATGCTGTCGGCGATTCTGGTGGGCATGGTTGGCATTGTCGCGTTATCCAGCGCAGGCGTCATACAGCTTGGACACAAACCGATGAACGTCGGCGCCGTGGTGGTAGGGGGCGCACTGTTTGGTGGCGGCTGGGCCATCATGGGATTCTGCCCCGGCACGTCGGTGGGGGCTCTCGCAGAAGGCCGCTGGCATGCAATTTTTGCGATTGCTGGGATGATTGCCGGAGCCGCGATTTACGCCGAACTGTATCCGTTCTTCAAATCGACCGTGCTGGCCTGGGCCGACTACGGCAAGATCGGTTTACCCGATGTGCTGGGCGTTCCCCCCTGGGCTATCGTGGCTGCATTCTGGTTGGTCTGCATCCCGCTGTTTGTCTGGTTTGAGCGCAAGGGGCTGTAACGAAAGGACGGGGCGGTTGGGCGGACATGCAGGACGCTATCGCATGACTGACGATGAATGGATGGCGGGGGTATTTCGATTCCATTTGGCAGAGTTGGAGTACTGAACCCGCCGAGGCTAAGCATGCAGTTGGTTTCTCGTATGGTAGTCGTGGCACCAATGGCGGTACAATCGCGAAATGGATCAATTTACCGAACTTGCCTGTTTTCTCGAAGCACAGGCCGATCCGCATCTATTGTTTGACCGCCAGTATCGCATTCTGGCGGCGAATGCTGCTTTCCGCGCATATGCGCACACTGACGCGTCCGTGATCGGGCGCACATGTTATGAAGTGTCGCACCATTACGCGGCGCCTTGCGATCAGTCTGGCGAAACTTGCCCGCTGGCGCGCAGCATCATATCCGGCCGGCAGGAATCCGACGTACATTTGCATCACACGCCGCATGGTGAAGAATATGTCAGCATCGAACTGACGCCAATCCGCAACCGTCAAGGAGAGGTCGTTTGCTTTGTCGAGCGAATGAAGCCCGTCAGTGAAACCAAGGCGTTCAATGACGAGCAGGGGTTGGTCGGCCGGGCGGAAGCGTTCAAGAAAATGCAGGCAATGGCAACCAGAGTGGCGCCATCCGATGCCGTGGTGCTGCTGCTGGGCGAGTCAGGCACCGGCAAGGAACTGGTGGCACAGGCGATCCATCAGGCCAGCCGTCGTGCCGCAGAGCCATTTATTGTCGTCGATTGCTCCGGCATTCCCGAAACACTGTTCGAGAGCGAATTGTTCGGGCATGAGCGCGGGGCATTTACTGGAGCCGTAGCGCGCAAACATGGGCTGGTCGAAGCCGCGGCCGGCGGTACATTGTTTCTTGATGAGGTTGGCGAAATACCGCTGGCGATGCAGGTCAAGCTGTTGCGTCTGCTCGAAACCGGCACATTCCGCCGCGTCGGCTCGACCGAACTGCAATACGCGAACATTCGCGTGATTTCAGCCACGCATCGTGATTTGCTGCAGATGGTCAAGGCGGGCAGTTTCCGCGCAGACTTGTATTATCGCTTGAATATTTTCCCAATTCATGTGCCTGCGTTGCGCGAACGCATTGGTGATGTGCCCATGCTGGCAAAAACACTGCTGGCGCGCGTTGCCCCTGAACGCCAGCTGTCGCTTTCCCCACCAGCGCTGCAACAATTGCTGGGCTATTCGTTTCCGGGGAATGTGCGTGAGTTGCGCAACATGCTTGAGCGTGCAGCGCTGTTGTGCGATGGCGAACGCATCATGCCGGAGCATTTGCCGCAGCCTGAAACCGCCGTGCAGGATTCGGCGGTTGAGGCGGCGGATATTGATGACGTGATGCTGCGACAGTGGTTGGCAGATTTTCGCGGCAGTCGGCGGGAATTGGCGCGTGCGCTTGGGATGAGCGAGCGCACGCTGTATCGCCGCATCAAGCAACTGGGGTAATGCCTTCGGACAGCGCGAATATGCTAGCGAGTGGTGCTGTCCCAATCACTATTGCAAATGGTTTTCTGCCGCTGCCTCAGCCGTTTGAAGGCTGGCAAGTGCGAGTGCGCAGTTAATGTCGCCTGCTTCGGCGCCTTGTCCATACCAGAATGCCGCCTGAGCAAGATCGCGTTCGACCCCGTGCCCGTCGCGATAGAGGCTGCCAAGCCACAGATGGGCGGTTACAAAGCCATGCGAGAGCGCGGAAGCGAACAGCTTCATGCCGCTTTCGTAATCCTGTTTGCCGCGGCTGCCGCTGATCAGATGATGTCCGAGGATGGCCATTGAGCGCGCATCGCCTTTTTGCGCCACGCGCAGCAGCCACTCATGCCCCATTTCTACATCTTGCGGCACATGAACGCCAGCAAAAAACAGGTCGGACAAGTGATTGCCTGCATTCAGGTAACCGGCATCGAACGCATGTTCCAATTTTTGCAGGCCGGTGACGATGTCGCGCGAACAGCCTTCGCCGGTGACTAGCATCACGCCAACTGACGCCAGGGCGACCACCATGCCGTTTTCCGCGCCGGCAGACAGCAGTCTGAAAGCTTTTTCCTTGTCTGCCGCGACACCATCGCCAGACTGGTACAGCCAGCCGAGATTGCAGCTTGCGCGGATGTCGCCTCGATCTGTTGCTTGTTGATACCAGCCGATCGCAGCAGACAAATCTCGTTCCGTGGCGATACCGAAGGCATAAACTTTCCCCATATGAAACATGGCGGTCGCATTGCCGTTTTGCGCCAATGTGCGGATGCGCTCGATAGCCTGTGGATAGTGAATCGGGGATGGATCGGCATCATTGCCTGTCGCGGCAGTGCGCGACTGCGCTTCAGCGCGGTGTTTCGCATGTGACAGATTGTGAACCAGATAGCAGACGAAATCGCCCATCGACGGGCTGGCTGCGATTTCAGACCAGATGATGTCGTCGATTTCACTGTCGTCGTAGTCGTACTCCCAAGTGCGTTCGTTCAGGATTTTCTGGATATTAAGCATGGAATGGCAGATTCGTTATGCGGGTCTTCATAAAAAAAACAGCGGCCCGAAGGCCGCTGTTTTCATGCTACATGCAGTTTAGGTGATTAGGCTTTTGCTGCAGCTGCTGCCATTTCATCGACCTTCTTGTTGTTTTCTTCGATGAAACGTTTACGCCACGGTTTCAGAACGAAGAACGACAGGAAGGAGCAGGTGAAGGCGATACATGCGGACAGGATGAAGGTACGATCCCAGTTGCCGCCTGCGGACAGTGCTGCTGCGAACGGAACCAGCAGCGAGGACGTGCCTTTTGCGGTGTACAGGGTACCTGCATTACCTGCAGCGTTCTTCACGCCAAAGGTGTCTGCGCACATGGACGGGAACAGCGAGAAGATCTCACCCCAGAACGCGAACGTCAGAGCAGCGAAGAGCATGAAGCCCATCGGTGTACGACCCCAGAAGACCAGACCCAGCAGGGACAGGCCTTCGCAACCGAACACGATCAGCATCGTGTTTTCACGGCCGATACGGTCAGAGATGAAGCCGCACAGCGGACGGGTTGCACCGTTGGCGATGTTGTCGATCGACATTGCCATCGTCAACAGCGGCAGGGTTACGCCCAGAACCGTGACCGGGATTTTCGCCAGACCGTAGTCGCGAGAAACCGGGCCGAACGATGCCGTTGCCATGATACCGCCGGATGCCACACCCACGAAGCAGACGTAGATCAGCCAGAAAATTGGCTCACGAATGATTTGCGTCGGCGTGAAGTCCATCTTGCTCGAAATAACGCGAGCAACCGGCTTGATGTGCGGCGGCAGTTTTGCTTTCGGCATGAAGAAGCCAACGATGGCGATCACGATGCCCTGGCCGATACCGAAGGTGAAGAACGCGGACTGGTAGCCAGAGGAGTTGATCATGTTAGCGACCGGGATAACGGTAAATGCCGCGCCAGCACCGAAGCCTGCTGCCGTTGCACCTGCCGCGAGACCGCGCTTGTCCGGGAACCATTTAACAGCGTTACCCACAGCGGTACCATAAACAGCGCCAGCGCCCATACCGGAAACGACTGCTGCTGCGTACAGGAAGGTGAGGGAGTCAGCCCAGGAGTTCATCATCCAGCCGAGAGCTGCCAGAACAGCGCCGCCGATAATGGTCGGCCCAGGACCGAATTTGTCTGCGCACCAACCTTCAACCGGAACCAGCCAGGTTTCGAAGAAAATGAAGATGGTGAATGCAAGCTGAACCGAGGTACGCGACCAGCCCCACTTGTCTTGAATTGGCTGCACGAACAGCGTCCAGCCATACTGCAGGTTTGCTACCGTTGCCATACAGATGATACCAAGTACCAGCTGTACCCATCGGTTTGCATACTTCTCCTCTGTAGCCATATGTCTACTCTCCTTAAGTGTGTTTGAAACAACTACCACGGAAATATGCTTCTCCGTTTTTTTGCCTGACTTCGCACCAAAAAACTGCCGCGCATTTAGCAAACATCCACTACAAACACATGACAGCTTTAGGGATTGCATCTCAATTGTGCGAGAACATTATTACCCGCACCATGACCACGGTCAAGATTAAGGTTATTTGTTTTTATCTTTCTGTTTGCGCTTTTCATTCATTTGTGCCGGAATTTGCGCGGCCGGAATCGGCTGCATTTGCCATGGCGGCGGTTTTCCGGCGCAGCAGTCGTTCGAATGCGAGCGTGCCGGTAACGACGCGTACATGCTGCGCTTCGCCGATCTGTTCGTCTGCGTCGTGCGCGATGATATGAAACGTCAGGTTGCGGCCGTCGATGGCGGTCAGTTCGGCGGTTGTGCGCACATGCATGCCGACCGGTGTGGCGCCATGGTGCCGCAGATCGATGCGAGTGCCGATGGTTTGCTGTTCCGGCGGCAGATGCGCATCGATTGCCTGCTGCGCCGCTGCTTCCATCAATGCCGCTAGCGCGGGCGTGGCTAGCACCGGCATCCGGCCGCTGCCGAGCTGGCGCGCGGTGTGCTGTTCGGCCACGATGATTGCGGCCGTGCCGGTCAGGCCGGGGATGAGTGCGGTTGGCTGGACGGCCATCGGAAATCCTCGACAATATTTGGGAAATATGGGGAGTATAAGGTCATTTTCTCCCCTGGGACACGTAAATGCTGGTGATGTAAAAATACTCATACCAGTATATTTTTGGCGTCGCTGGCGCAGAAACGGCGTCCAAAGCCTTGCTCTGGGCTGTCGTCAATGCCTTGCAACGTCGATGTATTGCCAGTCCGATTGCAGGATCGGATGCTTCTTGAAGCCCTGCACCCATGGCCGCACCAGCCAGTTGCGCACGCGCGAAACATGCAGTGACCACGCGGTATCCGCTTCCATCTGCCGGTTCATCTGCGCATACAACTTGTGTCGCGCCGCGCCAGGCGGCAGTGCCATTGCCTTGCGGTATAGCGCATCGAATGCCGGTGAGGCATAGCAGCCGTGGTTGCCGCGGCCGGCATTCGGGCCATACAGCAGTTGCAGGAAATTTTCACCTTCAGGGAAATCGGCATGCCAGGCGCCGCCCCACATCATCAGCCGGCATTCGGTTGCTGCCTTCAAATTGTCGGCGAAATTGCTGATCGGGAATTCGGCGCGGAGACTGATTCGATCCAGTCCGCGTTTCCAGATTTCCGCCATCGTTTTTGAGCTGGTGCCGGGCTCGCCGTGGATTTTCAGCGTCAGCGGTTTGCCGTCCGGCAGAGTGCGATAACCGTCCGCGCCCCGCTGGTAACCGAAATGATCGAGTAGCCGGTTTGCCAGTTCCGGCTCGTAAGCGATGCTGCTGCGGTAGCCCGGATCATGCCCAGCCACGCCTGCTGGCACGATCATGTGCGCGCGACTGGCCTGGCCGTTGCGCAGCAGCGTGATTTCATCCTGCACGCTGTAGGCCATGGCGATGGCGCGCCGTAGCGCGATTTTTTCCTTGCTGTAGCCACCGGTGACCGGATCGTTGAAATTGAAAATCGTATAGGTGACTTCTGGTTCGATCGCGCGCGCCAGCCGGATGCCTTGCGCCGCGAATTCCGGTTTTAGCTGCTCGCCGGCCAGCACTTTCGGCGCGGCCACCTGCGGCAGTTTGTCGAAATCGATTTTTCCTTCCTGAAACGCGAGCCAGCGCGACTGTTCTTCTTCGATGATCGCGATCTCAACCCGCCCGATTTGCGGCATTTTCTTGCCCTGCATTTCCTTCACGATTTGCTCGTCGTATGGATCGGCTGATGGCTTGAAATGCCAGACGAAGCCACGGTAATCGGGATTCGCTTCGAGCACGATCTTGCTGCGCGGCACATACTGTTTCAGCCGGTACGGACCTGTGCCGACCGGATGCTGGCCGCTTTGCGCGCCATAGGTTTCGACCACTTCGCGCGCAACCGCCGCCAGCCCGCCATAGGCCAGCACGTACAGGAAATTCGGATCGGGCCGGTTCAGGCGAATCACCAGCGTGTAACGATCCGGCGTTTGCAGGCCGGCGACCGGCGCATCGTAATCGAAGCGGCCTGATTTTTTCGCCCTGGCGGCCAGTGCACCCAGCCCGACGATCTTGCCTTCGACAAACCCGGCCGACGGCGAGCGGTTGGCTGGATCCATCAGCCGCTTGATCGAGTAGGCGAAATCGCGCGCGGTCAGCTCGCGTCTTTTTCCGTGGAATGCAGGGTCGGGCGTGAAGTGGATGCCTTTCCTGATGCGGAAGGTGTAAACCTTGCCGTGGTCGGACTGCTTCGGCATCGCCTCGGCCGCGTTCGGCACCAGTTTCGCCGGCCGCGCGAGGTAATCGTAAGTCAGCAGCGTTTCGAAAATCGCATCGGCAACCCAGCCGGAATAATAATTCTGCGTGCGCACCATGTCGAAACCGTCGTCCGCTGCTTCGAACACGGTATGCACGATCTTCGATGGATCGGCTGGGCTGGCGGCGTGTGCGCCAGCAGTCAGAAGCAGAATGAAGGTCAGGCAAAGCCGGCATCGATGCCACATGTCGTATCCTTTAATTGCGTCCATTTGCAAAGCGGTTCCCATTATTATGCTGTGCTCGGCCGCGATTGCAAAAGCCTTTATAATCACCCGTTTGCAACAGCATTCCTGTTTGGTATGAAAGTTTTTCGCGGCATTCCCGCCGCCGATGCGCGCAGGCCCTGCGCGCTGGCGATCGGCAATTTCGATGGCGTGCACTGTGGCCACCGCCAGTTGCTGGCGCGGGTGCGCGCGGCGGCGACGCTGCGTGGCATCGACGCTGCCGTGATGACTTTCCAGCCGCATCCGCGTGAATACTTTGCCCGGCTGTGCGGTGATTTGTCGAAGGTGCCGCCGACGATTGCCAACCTGCGCGACAAGCTGCTCGGTTTTGCCGAAGCCGGCATGGACCGGGCCATTGTCGAGCATTTCTCTGCCCATTTCGCCGCCTTGCCGCACCAGCAGTTCATCGAGCATGTGCTGGTGCAGGGGTTGCAGGTCAAGTGGCTGATCGTGGGCGAGGATTTCCGTTACGGCGCGAACCGCGCCGGCAATGTCGCGCATCTGCGCCAAGCGGGAAAACACCATGGGTTCGAGGTCGAGGTGTTGCCCGATGTCGATGTCAATGGCTTGCGGATTTCATCTTCCGCCATACGTGAAGCATTGCTCAACAGCGATTTCGGGCGTGCGGCAGAATTGCTCGGTCATCCATACGCGATTTCCGGGCGCGTGATTCACGGCAAGAAACTGGGGCGCGATCTGGGGTTTCCGACGCTCAATCTGCGCATGGAGCAGCAGTTGCCGGCGCTGACCGGCATTTTCGTCACGCGTGTTCACGGGCTAGCGGATGCGCCGCTGCCGTCGGTATCGTGCATCGGTACGCGCCCGACCGTGGACGACAGCGGCCGCCGGCTGCTGGAAACGCATGTCCTTGATTATCAGGGCGATTGTTACGGCAGGCTGGTGAAGGTCGAGTTCCTGCAAAAGCTGCGCGACAACCGCAAGTTCGGCGGTCTGGCCGAGTTGACGGCGGCGATTGCCGGTGATGTCGAGCAATCGCGCGCTTATTTCCGCCGCTGAAGAAACGTCGAGCCAGTAAAACGCCGAAAAACCGTTTCTGCCTCGTTCTCGCGGTAAAATGACAGGTTTTAGTGCAGCACAGCTTTTCCATACAAAATTATGTCCAAGAAGCAAGACAAAGGCCAATCCGCCAAGCCGAACAAGGATTATCCGGTCAACATGCTGGATACGCCATTCCCGATGCGCGGCGACCTCGCCAAGCGCGAACCGCAATGGGTCAAACAATGGCAGGAAAAGAAAATCTATGAGCGTGTTCGCAAGGCGGCCAAGGGGCGGCCGCAGTTCACGCTGCACGATGGCCCGCCGTATGCGAACGGCGACATTCACATCGGCCATGCGGTCAACAAGATTCTGAAAGACATCGTCATCAAGAGCCGGACGATGGCTGGCTACGATGCGCATTACGTGCCGGGCTGGGATTGCCACGGCATGCCGATCGAAATCCAGATTGAAAAATTGCACGGCAAGAACCTGCCGGTGGCCGAAGTGCAGGCCAAGGCGCGCGCGTATGCGGCCGAACAGGTCGAGCGGCAAAAGAAGGATTTTGTCCGTCTGGGCGTATTGGGCGAATGGGACAACCCGTACCTGACGATGAATTTCAGCAATGAAGCCAACGAATTGCGCGCGCTGGGCAAACTGCTGGAAAAGGGGTATGTCTATCGCGGGCTGAAGCCGGTCAACTGGTGTTTCGATTGTGGTTCGGCACTGGCCGAGGCGGAAGTCGAATATCAGGACAAGCGCGACCCGGAAATCGATGTTGGTTTTGCCTTTGCCGAGCCGGAAAAGATTGCGGCCGCGTTCGGGCTGCCGAAACTGCCGACCGACGAAGGCAAAATTGTTATCTGGACCACCACGCCGTGGACGATTCCGTCGAACCAGGCGCTGAACGTGCATCCGGAATTCGACTATGCGCTGATCGAAACCGAAAATGGTTTGCTGATCCTGGCGGACGAGCGCGCGATGCGCGCCGCCGCTGGCGATGCGCACAACTGCCATCTGCAAAAGGCGTACGGCCTGACGACATGGAACAAGCTGGCGACCTGCAAGGGTGAGGCGCTGGCCGGCATCAAGTTCAAGCATCCGTTCTACGACGTGCATGAAGGCTACCGCCGTTTTTCGCCGGTTTATCCAGAAGAATACGTGACGCTCGATACCGGTACCGGTATCGTGCATTCCGCGCCGGCTTACGGCGTGGACGACTTTATCTCATGCAAGAAAAATGGCATGAAGGATGGCGACATCCTGAACCCGGTGATGGGTGATGGCCGCTATGCGTCGTGGCTGCCGCTGTTTGCCGGCATGACGATCTGGGAAGCATCGAAGCCGATTTGCGACAAGCTGCGTGAAGTCGGCGCGCTGCTGAATTTCGGCATGTCGTCGCACAGCTACATGCACTGCTGGCGGCACAAGACACCGATCGTTTATCGCGCCACCTCGCAATGGTTCGCCGGCATGGACCTCAAGCCGAAAGATGGCGGCCCGACGCTGCGCGAAGCGGCATTGAACGGCGTGGAAGAAACGGCATTCTTCCCGAACTGGGGCAAGGTGCGGCTGCAGAATATGATTGCCAACCGGCCGGACTGGACTCTGTCGCGCCAGCGGCAGTGGGGCGTGCCGATGGCGTTCTTCCTGCACAAGGAAACCGGCCAACTGCATCCGCGCACGCCTGAACTGCTGGAGCAGATCGCACAGCGGATCGAACAGCAGGGCATCGAAGCCTGGCAGGCACTCGACCCGAAAGAATTGCTGGGCGACGAAGCCGCGATATATGAGAAGAACCGCGACACGCTCGACGTCTGGTTCGATTCCGGTATCACGCACCTGACGGTGATGCGCGGTTCGCACGACCAGCAGCACACATTCCCGGCCGACCTGTATCTCGAAGGTTCGGATCAGCACCGCGGCTGGTTCCATTCATCGCTGCTGACTGCATCGATGCTCGATGGTCGCGCGCCGTACAAGGCGCTGTTGACGCACGGTTTCGTGGTCGATGGCGAAGGCAAGAAGATGTCGAAATCGGCCGGCAACGTGATCGCGCCGCAGCAGGTGTTCGACAAGCTAGGGGCCGACATTCTGCGCCTTTGGGTCGCATCGACTGATTACTCCGGCGAACTGAACATCTCGAATGAAATCCTGACGCGCGTGACCGATGCGTACCGCCGCATCCGCAACACGCTGCGTTTCCTGCTGGCGAATGTGTCCGATTTCGATCCGGCCAGGGATGCGCTGCCGATCGAACAACTGCTGGAACTGGATCGGCATGCGATTGCCAACATGGCGGCGCTGCAGGCGGAGTTGCTCAAGCATTACGAGGCATACGAATTCCATCCGGTGGTGGCGAAGCTGCAAACCTACTGCTCGGAAGATCTCGGCAGCTTCCATCTAGACATCCTGAAAGACCGGCTGTACACCTCGGCCGCGGGGTCGAACGCGCGCCGTTCGGCGCAGACCGCGCTGTGGCACATCACGCAGGCGTTGCTGCGGCTGATGGCGCCGATCCTGTCGTTCACGATCGAGGAGGCATGGTCGGTGTTCGCATCGAAAGCGGAATATACCGCCAGCGATGAAACCATCTTTACCCAACTGTTCTATCCGCTGCCGGCAATCGCCGATGGTGCGGCGCTGCTGGAAAAATATGCGGCGCTGCGCGAAGTGCGCGCGCAGATTACGAAGCAGCTGGAAGAAGTGCGGATTGAAGGCAAGATCGGTTCGTCGCTGCAGGCCGAAGTCGAAATCAAGGCCAGTGGCGCGAAGTACGATGCGCTGGCCAGCCTAGGCGACGATCTGAAATTCGTGTTCATCACCTCGGCGGCAAAGCTGGAAAAAGTGGTGAGCGAGGCGGATGAAGCGATCAGCGTCGTGCCGTCGGCGTTCGAGAAGTGCGACCGCTGCTGGCATTACCGCGACGACGTTGGCAGTGATCCGGCGCATCCGCACCTCTGCGGCCGCTGCGCCAGCAACCTGTTTGGCGCGGGCGAACCGCGCAAATTTGCCTGACCGAGTGCGCGCAAGATGGCAACCAAAAAACGTTTGCAGGCAGTTGGTGGCGCAAGCCTGATCCCGTGGCTGGGAATTGCCGCGATCATCATCTTGCTCGATCAGCTGACGAAGATCACCATTACCAAGCTGTTTGTCTATGGCGAATCGCTGCGCGTGATGCCGGGTTTCAATCTGGTGCTGGTGTATAACCAGGGTGCGGCGTTCAGCTTCCTCGCGGCCGAATCGGGCTGGCAGCGGTATTTCTTCACCGTGATCGGCATTGTCGCGGTCGGCTTCATTTTGTATCTGCTGAAAAAACACGCCGGACAAAAACTGTTTTGCTGGGCGCTGGCGCTGGTGCTCGGCGGCGCGGTCGGCAACCTGATCGACCGCGTGCTGTATGGCCACGTGATCGATTTTCTCGATTTCCACGTCGGCGGCTGGCATTGGCCGGCATTCAACGTGGCCGACAGCGCGATCTGCGTCGGCGCGCTGATGTTCATACTGGACGAATTGCGCCGCGTCGGGAAATAATGCGGGCTGAAATGTATGGGAGAACCGGAATGGAACTCGCTGGCAAGAAAATCGTTCTCGGGCTGACAGGCGGCATTGCCTGCTACAAAAGCGCCGAATTCTGCCGCGCGCTGATCAAGGCGGGCGCTTCGGTCAATGTGGTGATGACACCGAACGCGACCCAGTTCATCACGCCGGTCACGATGCAGGCGCTGTCCGGCAATCCGGTGTATGTCGAGCAGTGGGACGGGCGCGTGACCAACAACATGGCGCACATCGCGGTCACGCGCAGTGCTGATGCGTTCGTGGTGGTGCCTTGCACCGCGAATTTCGCCGCCAAGCTGGCGCATGGCATCGCCGACGATCTGCTGTCGTCGCTATGCCTGGCGCGGCCGGCGCATGTGCCGTTCATGGTTGCGCCGGCGATGAATGTCGAGATGTGGCAAAAACCGGCCACGCAACGGAACATCGCGCAACTGCGCGCCGATGGCGTCGGCATTCTTGGTCCGGCCGCGGGCGAGCAGGCGTGTGGCGATGTTGGCATGGGGCGGATGCTGGAGCCGGACGAATTGCTGCAGGAAGTGGTGGCGGCCTTGCAGCCGAAAGTGCTGGCGGGCAAGCGCGTGCTGATCACCGCCGGGCCGACATTCGAGCCGATCGATCCGGTGCGCGGCATCACCAACCTGTCGTCGGGCAAGATGGGGTACGCGGTCGCGCGCGCGGCGCGCGAGGCTGGTGCGGAGGTGCTGCTGATATCCGGCCCGACCGCGCTGGCGACACCGTATGGCGTGAAGCGCATCGACGTGCAGACTGCGCAGCAAATGCACGAAGCGGTGATGGCGCAAGTGAACGGACAGGACGTGTTCATCGGGGTGGCTGCGGTGGCCGACTGGCGCGTGGCGAACGCGAGCGGGCAGAAACTGAAGAAGGATGGCAGCGGCGATGCGCCGCAGCTTGCTTTCGAACAGAATCCGGACATCCTGGCGTCGGTCGCGGCGCTGCCGCAACGGCCGTATTGCGTTGGTTTCGCGGCCGAATCGGAAAAACTGCTTGAGTATGGCGAGCAAAAACGGCAGAAAAAGCGGATTCCGCTCTTGGTTGGCAACATCGGCCATGAAACTTTCGGCCTGGATCAAAACAGGCTGGTGCTGTTTGATGATGACGGTCATGTCGAACTGCCGCAGGCCGACAAGCAGGCGCTGGCGCGGCAATTGATCGCGAACATCGCCCAACGGCTGGTATAGTTTTTCGCCGTCGCTCTAGCCCGCGCTGGAATGACAAAATCAGGATTCAATTTGTTTGGCCGGAGTTGTAACCGAATGAAAACCATCGACGTCAAAATTCTCGATTCGCGGATGAAGGAACAGTTGCCCGCGTATGCAACGCCGGGCAGCGCCGGGCTGGACTTGCGCGCCTGCCTCGATGCACCGCTGGAAATCGCGCCGGGGCAAACGCAGTTGGTGCCAACCGGGATTGCGATTCACATCGCTGATCCCGGCTATGCGGCGCTGATCCTGCCGCGCAGCGGGCTGGGGCACAAGCACGGCATCGTGCTCGGCAATCTGGTTGGTTTGATCGATTCGGATTATCAGGGGCAGCTGATGGTATCGACCTGGAATCGCGGCAGCACGCCATTTACGCTGAACCCGATGGAGCGCCTGGCGCAACTGGTGATCGTGCCGGTGGCGCAGGTTGGATTCAATCTTGTCGACGAATTCGGCAGCAGCGAGCGCGGCGCCGACGGTTTTGGCAGTACCGGAAAGATTTGATCATGACTGGACAACCGATTTTCAGACGTTGGCGCTGGCTGGCCGTGTTGCCCGCGCTACTGCTGGCCGCCTGTGCGGCGCTGGAACCGCTGCAGGTGGGAACGTCAGCCGAACAGCCGCAAACTGCCGCGAGCGCGGCGGCGAACAGTGCTGTGGCGGTTGCGCCGACCGCACCGACCAGCAGTGGCAATGCCTCGTATGACAAGTTGCGCGCGATTGCGGCGATGCAAGAACGGCTCGATCATGTTGCCGGCCCGTTGTTGCTGAAGAATGCGACCATCTGCAAAAAACAGGCGCGCAACCTGCTCGGTTTTACCGCCAAGAACCGTTATTCATATTCCGATGCGATGGCCGATTCCGCACGGGATGCGCTGGGCCTGGGCGAGCCGCTGCAGGTGATGGCGGTGATGGCGGGCAGCGGGGCGGAACGCGTTGGCCTGCGCAAGGGCGATAACCTGATCGCGGTCGCCAACAAGCCGATGCCGCAAGGGAGGAATGCCGAATATGATGCGCCGGCGGTGCTGGCGCCGTTTGTCGTCGGTCAGAACAGCGTCAAGCTGACCGTGCAGCGCGACGGCAGGAACCAGACCCTGAGCGTGCCGCTGACGTCTGCGTGCGCGTTCCGCATCGAACTGGGCAATACCGACAGCGTGGATATGTACGCCGATGGTCGCCGTGTGCTGGTGACGCGCGGGATGATGAATTTTGTGCGCTCGGATGAAGAACTGGCATATGTAATTGCCAAGGGGATGGTGCACAACCTGCTTGGTCATCCGCAGAAAATGCAGACCGCCAAGGCAACGGCCGACATCATCAACAACCTGATGCAGGTGCAGCCAGATGCCGGCAAGGTGACCGCGCTCAAGCCTGTGCCGCAGGCGATGGATACTCTGGCCGACCGGCTGTCGATGGTGGTGGTGGCGCGTGCCGGGCTGAGGGTCGATGGCGCACCGGCGTTCTGGCAGCGGTTGGCCTCGCAGCATCCGGCCAGCGAAGCGCCGGACAGCTTTACCGCCCGTCATCCGGCGATGACGCAGCGCATTGCCGCGATGGAAAAGGCGATTAGCCAGATTAATTCGGTTCGCGTCAGCAAGAAACTGGTGAAGAAGGCGCAGGCGAAACCGGTGGCGCAGGCTGATGAGCAGACTGAAGAAGCATCGTCGGAACAGTCTGCGGGGCAGGCAACCGAAACGGCAGCCGAGTCGGCGGCAGAATCTGTGCCGGCTGTTGCAGGCCGGGTAGGATCTGCTGCCGTGGCTGAGCGGGCAACGGTACGCAAAGGCAAGCGTGGCAAATCGTCCAGCCGCAAGGCCGAGAAGAAATCGGTGAAGAAAGCCGCAGATAAAAAAGCCGCAGGCAAGAAGTCGAAGAAAGCGGACAAGGGCGCCGGCAAGCCGTCGAAAAAAGGCAAGAAATCGAAAAAATAATCTGACGGCTATTTCCGCGCGGAGGCAAAATTTGAGCGACAACCTGTTCTCGCCCGTGCCGCCGTCAGCCGACGAAGTCTATACCGAATTGCTGGCGCGACCCGGTGTCCGGATTGAACGTATCGTTTCAACCGGCCAGGCCAGCCCGCCAGGATTCTGGTACGACCAGCCGGAGGCGGAGTGGGTGCTGTTGCTGGCGGGCGAGGCGCTGCTGCGCTTTGAGGATGAGCCGCAACCGCGCCGGCTGCGCGCTGGCGATTTCGTCGATATCGCGTCGCACCGGCGCCATCGGGTCGAGTGGACCGACCCGCTTCAGCCGACCATCTGGCTGGCAGTGTTTTACTCCGCAGCCTGAGCGCTGTCCAGACCGCAAATCCGGTTTCTGCCCTGTTCCTTGGCGCGGTACAGCATCGTATCGGCCAGCTTCAGCAGCGTTTCGGCGCCGCCGCCGCTGGCGGGCGTGAGGGTGGCGAAGCCGACGCTGATGGTGACATGGCTGGCCGCGCGCGACAGCGGGTGCGGCAGCGCCAGCAATTCGACCGTTTCCCGGAACCGCGCCGCGACTTCGCGCGCGCCGTCAGCATCGGTATCCGGCAACAGCGCGATGAATTCCTCACCGCCATAACGCGCGACCAGATCGCCGGCGCGGTTGACTCCCTGCGCCAGTGCCTCGGCCACCTTCGTCAGGCAGCGGTCGCCGCCGGCATGGCCGAAATGGTCGTTGTATTCCTTGAAGTGATCGATGTCGAGGATGAGCAGCGACAGCCGCTCGCCATCGCGCCGTGCGCGCAGCCATTCATCCGCCAGCGTTTGGTCAAATCGCCGCCGGTTGGGAATGCCGGTCAGGCCGTCGAGCATGGCCAGCGATTCGAGCAGATCGGTTTTCTGTTTCAGTTCGATGTGGTTGCGCACGCGCGCGGTCACGATCGGCAGATGGAATGGCTTGACGATGTAATCGACCGCGCCGAGCTTCAGCCCGTATTCCTCGTCTGCCGCTTCGGCGCGCGCGGTGACGAAAATCACTGGCACGTTGCGTGTTTCCGGCGCGGATTTCAGCCGGCGGCAGATTTCGTAGCCATCCATTTCTGGCATCATCACGTCCAGCAGGAGCAGATCGGGTGGGCCGACGTGAGCGATCAGATCAAGCGCTTCCCTGCCGCTGGTGGCGACGCGGATACGGTAATCGCGCCGCAGCGATTCTGCCAGCACGCGGATATTGGCCGGCGTATCGTCCACGATCATCACCGATGGCTTGTTGGGCTTTTTGATCATGTGGCCTCCACGGACAGTTGCAGGCTGGATAGCGCGGCTTTGGCGCGGGCATAGTCGAAATTGTCGATGTGGCGCTCCATTTCCTCGAGCTGCTTTTGCAGCGGCTGGCCGGCCATCGCCTGTTTCAGTTCAAGCAGCAGTTCGTTCGGCACGAATTCATTGTTCGCCAGCAGGGTGTCCAGATGCGTTGCCAGCGCAGCTGCTTTTTTCGGGTCGCCAGCGGTCGCGATTACGGCCGGGTTGTCATTGTCGCCCGCTTCGATGGCGGTCGGCAGGCTGATGGCCGGTTGGGCAATGGTTGCTTGTTGCTGTCGTTCCGGCAGCGCGAAGCGCAGATCGAAGTGGAAGGTGCTGCCTTGGCCTGGCGTGCTTTCGACGACCAGTTTGCCGCCCATCATGCCGACCAGCTTGTCGCTGATACTCAAGCCCAGGCCGGTGCCGGCGAAACGGCGCGTGATCGATCCATCGGCCTGGCTGAACGGTTCGAAAATTTGCTCGATCCGATCCGGCGCGATGCCGATGCCGGTATCGCGGATGACGAAGCGCAGTAGCGCGGATCCCGCTTCGGCCGCCAGCGGCGTGATGGCGACATGCACCCCGCCGGCTTCGGTGAATTTGAGCGCATTGCCGACCAGATTGTTCAGCACCTGCCCCAGACGTAGCGGATCGCCTTGCAGTTGGCGCGGCACGCCGGGTGCTACGTCAATCGCAAAATCGACTCCCTTGTTGTCGGCGCTGGTGGCAAACAGCACCGCGACGTTGTCGAGCACGGTATCGAGCGAGAACGGCACCGATTCGAGCTGCATCCGGCCAGCCTCGAATTTCGAATAATCGAGAATGTCATTCAGCATCGTCAGCAGCGAGTGCGAGGCGGCATTGATTTTCGACAGGTGATCGCGCAGGACGGGTGAAATCTCCTGTTGCAGCGCCAGCGTGGACAGGCCGATGATGGCGTTCATCGGCGTGCGTACTTCGTGGCTCATGTTGGCCAGGAATTCCCCTTTGGCGCGGCTGGCGTGCTCGGCCGCCGTTTTCGCTTCCAGCAGCCGCTGCCCGGCCAGTTTCTGCTCGGTGATGTCGCGGATGACCGAGCGCTGGCCGATGAAGCTGCCGTTGGCATCGAACAGGTTGCGCCAGCTGCGTTCGCCCCAGCGGATTTCGCCATCCTTGCGCACGAAGCGGGATTCAACCCGGCCGACACCATCTTCATCGCAACGCTCGCTTTCCAAGTCGGCGCGAATACGGGTGGCATTAGCCAGATCGTCCGGATGCGCCATTGGCAGCGGGTAATCCGGCATCGCCATGCATTCGGCCGCGGTATAGCCGGTAACATGTTCGACCGCCGGGCTGACCCACAGCAGCTTGCAGTCGCGGTCGAGCCAGCTCTCCCAGTTGAAGGTGTAATCGGCGATGGTGCGGAATTTTTCTTCCTGCGCCGCCAGCGCCGCCAGTGATTCCATCTGCCGCCGTCCGCTGCGGTGAAATGCTATGGCGGCAGCAATCGACAGCGCCATGAACAGCAGCGCCAGTCCGCCTTCCTTCAGCGCCTGTTCGCGCCAGCTGTTCATGATTTCATCGGATGACAGACCTACGCCGACCACATGCTGGTATTGCCGGATACGGCGCACCGCGATCACTCTGGCTGCCTGATCATGTGTGGAGGTGATTTCCAGTTCGGCGCTGTCCTCGTTGCCGCGCAGAAATTCCAGCAACTGTGGTGCGGGCGTGATACTGCCAAGCACGTTTTTGTCGCCGATAACGTCTGGTTGGCGTGCAATCAGCGGAAAGTCGCCGTCTGTTCGGCGGATGAAAACGGATCCTCGGTGGCCAACATCAAGCGACAGGAAAATCTGACCCAACTGGCTCAAGTCAATTGGCGCATACACGATGCCGGCAAAGCTGCCATCGGGTCCATTCAGACGGCGCGCGACCACGATGATTCGCCGTTGGCTGATTGCGCCATCAACCGGTTCCGACACGAGCATGTCGATGTTGTTGTTGTCTCGCAATTGCCGGAAATAGGAACGATCGGCAATGTTGATGTTGGCAGCCTGCGCTATTCTCGTGCCGTACAGGATGTTGCCGTGCGCGTCGGTGGCGCGTAGGGCGACGGCTTCTGGCAGATTCGTTTGCAGTCGGGTGAAATAGGCATCGACTTGCTCTGGCTGCATTTTATGGCTTTGCAGCCGGTATTCCAGCCCGATTTCAGCGGCGAACAGTACCGCGTTGATCTTTTCGAACATGCCGGTGATGTTGCGCTCTAGTACCTGCGCCAGGTTGCGCGTGGTCACGTGCGCCTTTTCCTTGTGCTGCTGGTAGCTGCTGCCTAACGATTCGACCACCAGTGTGCCGACAAACAGGTTCAGTAGCAGCACGATGCCTGCCAGCAGCCAGAAGCGGCGGCGGACTTGCCGGTTCAGTTCGGATACGGCGGGGTTTTTCATTGGCGTTGGTGCATGTGATTCTTGCTGCTATCGTAACGCATCAGCCCGCCGGCACGAGGGTTGTGGTGAAAAGCAGGGGGTATATGCTGAAAAAGCCACACTGGGCCGCATATTTGCTGGTTGTTTATAAATACTGCGCCCAGTATATTTTTCAGGCTTGTTGAACGGAAGTTGCTTTTTGGTCAGTTATTTTATCGCTATGGCGGGCCGGGCGCCAGCTATACGATTTGTGCCGACGTGACTTTCAGCACTTCTTCCGCCGTGGTGACACCATCGATGATTTTCAGCGCGCCGGCGATTCTCAGCGGTTTCATGCCATCCTTGATCCCTTGCCGCCGCAGCGCGAACTGGTCGGTATCCTCGCGAATCAGGCTAGCGAATGCCTGCGTGATCGCCACCAGTTCGTAAATGCCGGTGCGGCCGCGGTAGCCGGTCTGCCGGCATTCTGGGCAGCCGACCGGTCGATACACGGTTTTCGGTTTCTGGATGTCCCAGCCTTCGGTCAGGCTGTGCCACACTTCGTCCAGCAGTTCGCCGCCGGGCTGCTTGCATTCGGGGCACAGCGTGCGCACCAGCCGCTGCGCCATGATGCCTGACAGCGTCGCTTCCAGCAGGTAGAACGGCACGCCGAGTTCGAGCAGGCGCATCACCGACGAGGGCGCATCGTTGGTGTGCAGCGTCGACAGCACCAGATGGCCGGTCAGCGCTGCCTGAATCGCCATTTCAGCCGTGGTCAGATCGCGGATCTCGCCCACCATGATGATGTCCGGATCCTGCCGCATCAGCGCGCGCACGCCGTCGGCGAAGTCCAGTTCGATGCCGTGCTGCACCTGCATCTGGTTGAAGCTCGGCTCGACCATTTCGATCGGATCTTCGACCGTGCAGACATTGACTTCGGAGGTCGCCAGCGCCTTCAGCGTGGTGTACAGCGTGGTGGTTTTGCCGGAACCGGTCGGGCCGGTGACCAGGATAATGCCGTGCGAGCGCTTTGTGAGCGCATCCCAGCGCGCGGCGTCTTCGGTCGGGAAGCCGAGTTCCGGCAGCGTCTTGACCACCACGTCAGGGTCGAAAATCCGCATCACCAGCTTTTCGCCGAAAGCGGTCGGCAGCGTGGACAGCCGCAATTCGATTTCCTGTCCGCCGCCAGTGCGGGTCTTGATGCGGCCATCCTGCGGCCGGCGTTTTTCGATCACGTCCATCCGGCCCAGCAGCTTGACGCGCGCGGTCATCGCAATCATCACCACCGCCGGCACCTGATACACCTGATGCAGCACGCCGTCGATGCGGAAGCGGATCACGCCCACGTCGCGCTTCGGTTCCAGATGGATGTCGGACGCGCGCTGCTCGAATGCGTATTGCCACAGCCAGTCAACGATGTTGATGATGTGCTGGTCATTCGCATCCATCTGCCGGTTGCTCTTGCCCAGCTCGACCAGTTGCTCGAAATTGTTGCGCAGCGTCGCGTCCTGGCCGCTGCGCTTGTGCGCGTCCTTGATCGATTTCGCCAGACTGAAAAACTGCGAAATGTATTGCGCGATTTCGAGCGGATTGGCGACCACCAGTTTGATCTGGCGGCGCGAAATGCGCGCGATTTCATCCACCCACTCGGTCGAGAACGGCTCGGCGGTGGCGACGGTCAGTTCGGTCGGCGTGAGTTCGACCGGCAGGATGTTGAAGCGCGTGGCGTAGGTGGCCGACATCACGTCAGCCACGCGGGTAAAGTCAATCTTCAATGGATCGATGCGGAAAAACGGCAGGTTGGCACGCTTGGCCAGCCATTCGGTCAGCAGGTCGAGCGTTTGCTGCTTGTGCGGCGCCTGCGCCGATTTCAGCTTGCACTGCGCGACCGCGGTCAGCGGATGCATCGGGCCGGTCGTGTTCCTGAAAATCGCCTGCGCCTGGTTGTATTGCGCCTTGGCGTCATCCTTTTTCACGATGCCGTCGGCGATCAGCCAGGTAAAAATCTGTTGCAGATCCAGCGTCTTGTGCGGCGTTGTCTTCATCGTCGGCGAATCTCCGTGTGGCCGCCCGGCGGCGCTGGGTTGAGGGGCGCGAAACGGGTTTCCATCAACCCTGTTTCGCCGCTTTCAGGCCGCTGACCCATTGCCGCGCCGGCAGGCCGGTGACATCGGCCACCGTCAGCGCGCGTTCGTACAGTTGCGGAAAATCGAGTTTGGGCGCGGTCTTGAACGCCAGCGCGACCACGTTGCCGGCATCGACCTCGGGCAGGCACAGCACGCGCTCGAAAAACGGTTTGAGCGCCTTTAAATTTTTATCGTAGCTCGGATGGTCGCCGAACAGGTTTAGCGTCATGATGCCGTGCGGCTTCAGGCAAGCTGCGCAGGCGGCATAGAATTCGGGCGTATCCAGCACCGGCCCCTGCGCCGTCGCATCGTACAGATCGGCCTGCAGCACGTCGAGCATGCCGTGGTGCTCGTCATCCAGCACGAAATCCATCGCATCCATTTCGACCACGTGCAGCCGCTCGTCGTTCGGTGGCAGCTTGAACATTGCCCGGCACACCGAAATCACCATCGGGTTGAGTTCGATCGCGGTCACATGCGCGTCGGTGAAATGGCGGTAGCACGCCTTGGTCAGCGCGGCGGTGCCCAGCCCGAGCTGAACAATCTGTTCCGGTTGTTCGATGAACAGCATCCACGCCATCATCTGCTGCACGTATTCCAGCTCGATCCAGTCGGGCCTACGGATGCGCATCGCGCCCTGAATCCAGTGCGTGCCGAAGTGCAGATAGCGTACGCCGCCCGATTCGGACAGGTTGACCGGCGCGTATTTTGGCTTGCGCCGTCCCGGGCGCAGCAGTTGCAGTTCGCTGGGTGTGGGTTTGTTCGACATGGTGATCAATTATGCTGCCTGCAACGCATTTCGCGCAACCCGCTTTTCGTGCCGTTTCGGGCAGTATAATCCGGTGGCATGAACCTGCTGAAAACCCTCGCCACCATTTCAGGCATGACGATGCTGTCGCGCATCACCGGCCTGATCCGCGAGCTTTTGATTGCGCGCGCGTTTGGCGCATCGGCGCTGACTGACGCCTTTTTCGTCGCCTTCCGCATCCCGAACCTGCTGCGGCGGCTGTTTGCCGAGGGCGCGTTTTCCCAGGCGTTCGTGCCGATTCTGGCGGAATACAAGAACCGGCAGGGCGATGAAGCGACCAAAACGCTGGTCGATCAGGTTGCGTCGGCACTGGTTTGGACCTTGTTGCTTACCTGCGTCATCGGCATCGTTGCCGCGCCGGCGGTGGTGTACGTGATTGCGGCCGGGCTGAAGTCGAATCCGGCCGCGTTCGATGCCTCGGTGTGGATGACGCGCATCATGTTCCCGTACATTCTGTTCATGTCGCTGGTCGCGCTCGCTGGCGGCATCCTGAATACCTGGCGCGAATTCCGCATCCCGGCCTTCACGCCGGTGCTGTTGAACGTGTCCTTCATCGTTGCCGCGCTGTTCGTTGCGCCGCGCATGGCGCAGCCGGTGTATGCACTGGCGTTCGCGGTGCTGGCCGGCGGCGTGCTGCAACTGGCGATTCAGGTGCCGGCACTGATGAAAATCGGCATGTTGCCGAAAATCGCATTCAATCCGGTCGCGCCATTTCGCAACGCAGGTGTGCAGCGCGTGCTGAAGCAGATGGTGCCGGCGACCTTTGCAGTGTCGGTGGCGCAGATCAGCCTGATGATCAATACCAACATCGCGTCGCACCTGGACAAGGGCAGCGTGTCCTGGCTGTCGTATGCCGACCGGCTGATGGAATTTCCGTCGGCGCTGCTGGGCGTGGCGCTTGGCACCATCCTGTTGCCCAGCCTGTCGAAAGCGAATGCCGACGGCAATGCGCGCGAGTATTCGTCGCTGCTCGACTGGGGCTTGCGGCTGACCTTCCTGCTGGCGCTGCCGGCGGCGGTGATGCTGCTGACGATTCCGATGCCGATGACGGCGGTATTGTTTCATTACGGCAAGTTCAGCGCGCATGACGCGGCAATGACCAGCAATGCGCTGATTGCCTATGGCGTCGGGCTGATTGGCCTGATTCTGGTGCGCATTCTCGCGCCCGGGTTTTACGCCAAACAGGACATCAAGACGCCGGTGAAAATTGCGATTCTGGTGTTGGTGGCAACGCAGTTGATGAACCTGCTGTTCGTGCCGCTGCTGGACCATGCCGGGTTGGCGCTGGCTATCGGTCTGGGCGCGTGCATCAACGCTGTTTTCCTGTTCTGGGGCTTGCGCCAGCGCGGCATTTACGCGCCGCAGCCGGGGTGGGAAATGTTTTTCATCAAGCTGACGGGCGCACTTTTCTTGCTGGCCGGCGTGGCGCTGTGGGTCGCAGGTCATTTCGACTGGATCGCCTTGCAGGCGCAGCCGCTGCATCGCGTCGGCGCGTTGTGTGCGGTGATGGCCGCGTGCGGCGTCACCTATTTCGGCGCCTTGCTGGCGATGGGGTTCCGCCTCAGGGATTTCCGGCGTATCAGCGTTTAAGCTTTCACCGGTTTCGCTGGCTTCAGATTGCCAGCGTCACGGCCACGTCACATTTTCCAGCTACGCTCTCCGGGTTATTTCTAACCGTGGGGGAGACAATGTTGGAATTCATGAGAAGGAACCGCCGCATTACCGCGGCGTTGATCGCCGGCAGCATGGCCAGCACGATGCTGGTCGGTTGCGGCGGCAGTGATGCCGTTGTTTCATCGCAACCGGCGAAGAATGTCATTCTGATCGTCGGCGACGGTTTTCAGAATGAGCACGAGCGCGCCTACAATAATTACCTGACCGGCTCGTATGACAGCGGCCTGCGCCACCAGACTTACGGCTACAAGGGGTATGCGACCACTTGGGACGTAACCACCTATAACCGTTACGCCTACACCGCAGGCGCAGCAACGATCACGAACGACAAGTTCGACCCGTTTTCGTCCAGCTATACCGTGACCTTCGGCTACGATCCGGCCAAGGGCGGCGCATTGCCGTATCCGCAATCGACGCTGGCGGCGGTGAATTCCGATGCGGCGCTGAATTATTTCGGCAAAAAGATGCTGATGAGCAGCACTGATACCAGCGCAAAGATTCCTGCAACCGACTCCGCTTCCGCCGCGACTGCGCTTTCGACCGGCTTCAAGACCGATGACGGCAATCTCGCCTGGCGCACGACAGACAAGAGCGACGGCAAGCTGAAGACCATCGCTGAAATGTTCCGTTCGCAAAAGAATGGCGCCATCGGCGTCGTAACCACGGTACCGTTCAGCCATGCAACGCCGGCCGGCTTCGTCAGCCACAACGTCAGCCGCAACAATTACAAGGCCATCGCGAAGGAAATCATCACCGAGGTCAAGCCTGAGGTCGTGATTGGTGGCGGCCATCCTGACTTCAACAGCGCGACTGTCAAGCCGGATAACACCTATGTTGATGCGCCGGAATATACCGCGCTGAAGAACTCGACCGACTACGTGTTCGCCGAGCGCAAGGCAGGCGTTGACGGCGGCACCACGCTGCTGGCGAAAGCGACTGAGGCGGCCAATGCAGGCAAGAAACTGTTTGGTCTGTTCGGCGGTGCGGGTGGCAACTTCGAATATCACACACCGTCCAACGATGGTACGGCTACCGTGACTCGAGGCTCGACCGAAAATCCGACGCTGGCCGATGCATCGACCGCGGCACTGAAAGTGCTGAGCAAGAACAAGAACGGTTTCTTCCTGATGATCGAGCAGGGCGACATCGACTGGGCCAACCATGCGAACGACTTCAAAGGCATGATTGGCGGCTTCTGGGATCTGGATCAAACGATCAAGGCGGTCGAGGCTTTCATCGACCAGCCGGGTGACGACATCGACTGGAACAATACCATCGTGATTGTGACGTCCGACCATGGCAACAGCTTCATGCGCATCGACATGTCGAAGAAACTGGGCAAGGGCAAATTGCCTGATCAGCAGCCGAAGCCAGCAGGCAGCACCTACGGTAGCAACAATTATTATCCGAACCGTGAAATCACCTACGGTGTGGATGGCAATGGCGTGGACAGCCACTTTAACGAGCTGGTAACGGTTTACGCTAAAGGTCCGTCGGCTGCGGTATCGCTGCTGCAATCGTGGGAAGGAAAATGGTATTCGGGCACGAAGCTGATCGACAACACGCACATCTTCAAGGCGATGATGAGCGCGCTGTCGCTGAAGGATGAAAACCGGCCGTAAGCGGTTTCAATTTTTCTGACCCCTCAGGGCCGGCGCAATTGCGCCGGCCTTTTCATTTTGTGGCACGGATTTTCGGGGCTCACCAGTGTGGTGCGTTGGCATCGTCATGGATGCGTGCCTGGCTGGGATGAACAGCTGATTGCCGTGCTTGCTGGCTTCAGAATTGGATGCGAGCAATTTAAAAATGTGGAGTATGTGATGAAATTAATGTGCTATGCCATATTTTTCGAGGCTTCCAAAAAAATACTACAGGGTAGTATGTTGATATCGCATTTCCTTGTGGCAATGCCTGGCATGGTTTCTGCACTGTTGATGGTGCCTGTGCCTGAAGGAAATTGCGCTGGCAGAAATTGTTGCTGGAACCGTTTTTTTGATGCACCGCTGGTGTGTCATTCGCATGAAACATCGAGCGTGCAATACCTAGTGCGATAAGACGTATTTCATTATTTTTTGCCTTGCTTCACCAATGGAGGAAGCCATGAAATCACCAAGAAGATCCAGAATGTCGTATTCGGCCGCGACAAATCTTTTTTTCGTACTGGCAGCCATTATTGTCGCGCTTGCAGGTTTGCTGCCGCCCAAATATGCGGCTGCAGCCACTCGCGAAGCGACGGCAAATTCCGCTTCTGCCGCGCAGGACAAGGGGCGTGAAACGGCGTCGCTGAAGCTGGAAGAGTGGCGCCGGCTGACCAAATCGCTGTGATTTGCCAGGCTGCACAGCGGCCGTAACGCGCGCTGTCTTCAGCCGCGCGCGATAAACCTCGCGCTATGGTGTAAAAACGCCGGCCGCTTGACGCCATCGCAGATGGCGTGCCGGTTTCCTGATTGCAATTGGTGGCGCTGACCGCCCTGTTTTGCTCGCTCCAATCCAGATTTCCGCCTAGCAGGACTAGGAAATGCACCTATTCTGTCCGGCAAGGCGGTGAACAACAATGAATGCAATCGTGGCTACGATTTTCCCGTCGGGAACGCGGCCTGTTCTCCGCCTGGTGCGACTTTGTATTCGTGGCATCAGTTCGGATTTGTTGAGTGGAGGAAATATGAAACCACCAAAAGTCACCTACCAAGCCATCGCTGGCGCGATTTTCCTGCTGGTTGCGATTGCACTCGGCAGTATGTTGCCGGCCAAACCCAGTGTCGCTTCTTCTGCTGAACAGGCCACGAAAAAGGAAGTCAGCACCAAGCGTTCTGGTGAGCGGCAATCGGTTTCCCTCACGCCTGGCGAATGGGCGCGGCTGGTCAAATCCCTATGACGCAGCGGTTGACTGTTGGCGGCTGTCCGCCGTTTGCCAGGGTATGTGCTGAAAGCGGTCGATTCCGCCAGCATTTTGGTGGTTTCGCAAAATACAGGCGAGAGTATATTTTCTGGCCGTGGGCGTGCACATGGCGCTGACGCGGTTCAGTTTTTCACTTTCGTTTCTATCGCTTCCCAGCGTTCCAGGCTTGCCAGCAGCAGTTCGTCGATTTCAGTGAAGCGTTCGTTCAGTCGCTTGATTTCGTCTGGCTGTGTGCGGTACAGCTCCGGATCGGCCAGCCGTTCGCCGATAGCCTTTTGCTCGGCTTCGAGTTGCGCGATTCTGCCCGGCAGTTCGTCCAGTTCGCGCTGTTCCTTGTAGCTTAGCTTCTTGCGCTGGCTGGTTGCTGGCGCGGTTTCTTTCGGCTTGGGCGGCGTAGCTTCGGCCTTCGGCTGCGCGGTGGCAGCCGGCGTTGTTGCCGGTCGCTGGCGTTCCCAGTCGCTGTAGCCGCCGACATATTCGCGCCACCGTCCATTGCCTTCGGACGCGATCACCTGCGTCACCACATCGTCGAGGAACATCCGGTCATGGCTGACCAGAAACACGGTGCCTGCGTAATCTTCCAGCAATTCTTCCAGCAGTTCGAGCGTGTCGATGTCCAGATCGTTGGTCGGTTCGTCCAGCACCAGCACGTTTGCCGGTTTGGCGAACAGCCGCGCTAGCAGCAGCCGGTTGCGCTCGCCGCCGGACAGTGATTTCACTGGCGAGCGTGCGCGCTCGGGTGAAAACAGGAAATCACCGAGATAGCTCATCACGTGCTTTTTCTGGCCGTTGACTTCGATCCATTCGCTGCCGGGTGAAATCGTGTCGAGCAGGCTGGCATTATCGTCGAGTTGCGCACGCATCTGGTCGAAATAGGCGATTTGCAGGTTCGCGCCCTGGCGGATGTTGCCGGAATCCGGCTGCAGTTCGCCAAGGATCAGTTTCAGCAGCGTGGTTTTGCCGGTGCCGTTGGCGCCGATGAAACCGATCTTGTCGCCGCGCTGGATAATGGCGGAAAAATCGCGCACGATGGTTTTGTCGCCGAACGATTTGTCGACCTGTTCGAGTTCGGCCACGATGCGCCCGGAGCGTTCGCCGGTGGACACGTCCATCCTCACCTGCCCCTGATGTTCGCGCCGTGTCGCGCGTTCGACACGCAAGGATTCCAGACGTCGCACGCGGCCCTCGTTGCGCGTTCGACGCGCTTCGACGCCCTTGCGGATCCACACTTCTTCCTGCGCCAGGAATTTATCGAACTTCGCGTTCTCGACCGCCTCGATGGCCAGCTGTTCCGTTTTCAACCGCTTGTAGGCGCTGAAGTTGCCCGGATATGACAGCAATCGTCCGCGATCGAGTTCGACGATGCGGGTGGCAACGTGGTCGAGGAAACTCCGGTCATGCGTGATCAACAGCACGCTGCCGCGGAATTCGCGCAGCAAGCCTTCGAGCCAGATGATCGATTCGACATCGAGATGGTTGGTCGGTTCGTCCAGCAGCAGTACGTCAGGCGCACCGACCAGCCCGCAAGCGAGCGCAACGCGTTTTTGCATGCCGCCGGACAGTGCGCCGATGGTCGCGTCTCTGCTTAGCCCCAGCCGGTCGAGCGTGGTTTCGACGCGGTTGGCCATATTCCATGCATCCGCGGCATCGAGTCGGGTTTGCAGTTCGTGCAGCCGCGCGAGCGTGTCGGCATCATCCGCGCCGCCAAGCATCGCGGTCAGCCGGTCGAATTCGGTCAGCATCGCCCGCACGTCAGTCAGACTGCCGGCAACCGCGTCAAATACCGTCATGTCGGGCATGAATTGCGGTTCCTGCTCGACGTAGGCGATCTTCAATCCCTGCTGCACCACCAGCAGGCCATCGTCGAGCTTCGCCTGTCCGGCCAGAATTTTCAGCAGCGACGATTTGCCACTGCCGTTGCGGCCGATCAAGCCGACACGTTCGCCAGTTTCGAGCGAGAAATCGGCGTGGTCTAGCATCGCATGATGGCCGAAGGCGAGTTGCGCATCGGCAAGGGAGAGGACAGCCATTGGAAAATAAATGCAAAAATGAACAAAGCAGGATTGTAACTGCTGGCGGACACATTCAGGTTTGCTGGCGCTTGTCATATTCCGGCGGCCAGTGTCGGCTATAATGGCGGACTTCAAATGTCTCGCCGTAGCACAATGGATAGTGCACGCGCCTCCTAAGCGTGAGATACAGGTTCGATTCCTGTCGGCGAGGCCAGTTTCCATTCAGGCGCGCAGTGGTGCGCTACAGAATCAGGCCTTCACATGCGCATCACTATCATCGGTTCCGGTTACGTTGGTTTGGTTACAGGAGCCTGTCTGGCTGAATACGGTAACGACGTCATGTGCCTTGACATCGACCAGCAGAAAATATCCGGCCTGCAGCAAGGCAAGGTACCGATTTTCGAACCCGGGCTGACCGAACTGATCCAGAAAAACATGGCTGCTGGACGCTTGCAGTTCACCACCAATGTTGAGGAATCGGTAACTTTCGGTACTGTGCAATTCATCGCGGTCGGTACGCCGCCGGGCGAGGATGGCTCGGCCGACGTGAAGGCTGTATTAGCGGCTGCGGCAAACATCGGTCGCCATATGAGCGAGCACCGCGTGATCGTCAACAAATCGACGGTGCCGGTTGGAACGGCTGATCGCGTGCGCGCAGCCGTGCAGACAGAACTGGATAAGCGGCAGCAGCAGATAGATTTCGGCGTGGTGTCGAATCCGGAATTCCTGAAGGAAGGCGCTGCAATCGATGATTTCATGCGGCCGGATCGGGTGGTCATCGGCAGCGAAGACCAGAATGCGCTGGATATCATGCAAACGATTTACGCGCCTTGCGTGCGCAAAAATGATCGCATCCTGCGCATGGATACGCGCTCGGCCGAGCTGACCAAGTATGCGGCGAATGCGATGCTGGCCACACGCATCTCGTTCATGAATGAACTGGCGAATCTGGCCGAACTGGTTGGCGCTGACATTGAACTGGTGCGCGAAGGCATCGGTTCCGACCCGCGCATTGGTTTCCACTTCCTTTATCCCGGCCTGGGTTACGGCGGTTCATGCTTTCCGAAGGATTTGCGTGCACTCGGCAGCACCGCGCGGCAGCATGGGCGCGAACTGCATATTCTGGATGCGGTGGAGCGGGTCAACCAGCATCAGAAAAATGTCCTGTTTGCGAAGATAACTCGCCGTTTCGGCAAGGATTTGTCCGGTCGGCGCTTTGCACTCTGGGGGCTGGCATTCAAACCGAACACGGATGACATGCGGGAAGCGCCGAGTCTGGTGCTGATCCAGAGCCTGCTTGATGCGGGCGCAATCGTTCATGCCCATGATCCGGTTTCCGGCATTGAGGCAAAACGCATTCTGGGTGACAGGATTCACTATGCCGCAACGCCGCTCGATGCGCTGGACGCGGCGGATGCGCTGGTGATTGCGACCGAATGGAAGGTGTTCCGCAGCCCGGATTTCGACATCGTCAAGGCGCGCCTGAAACAGCCGGTGATTTTCGATGGCCGCAACATGTACGATGTGCGGCGCATGCACAAGGCCGGCATCGAATACCATTCGATTGGCAGGCGCCAGCCGAAGCACACACTGCCGAATGATCTTGCCGACGAGGGGGCTCTGCGGCGTTAATCCGCCGGCAGTGCCAGCTTCCCGCTGCGGCCAGGAATCTCGCCCATCGTGACGCGCCTGCGCGGCAGCGCCTCGTCGTTCAGGGTGGCAAAGGCGTCGGCGCAACTGACCAGCCGGTAGCCTTGCCGCTGCCAGCCATGCAGCAGACGCTCGAACGTAGTGGCCAGCCGCATCCCTTCTAGTTCCGCGTGCAGCGTGTACACGTGCAGCTTGTCCGCAGGTGGCTGTTGCGTGAGCTGCAGTAAGCATTGATCGACGTTGTCCGCATTCCAGCCATCGAGCCCGATCAATTCGTCCAGCGTTGGCAGCGTGGTCGGCAATTGCGGCACGCCCAGCTTTCCGCCTTTGGCATCTACCGGCTGGAAAGGCACGGTGCCGCGTGTGTCGGACGCATAATGCAATCCGAGTTCCGCTTCACATGCATACGCGGCTTCATTCATCTGCCAGCCAGCGGCGCCGTGGGTCTGTGCCGGCTGACCGAAAATTTCAATGAAACGGTCGGCTGCGCGCCGCATTTCGCACTTCGTCCAGGCAGCATCCTTGCCGGCAACGTAATCCTGCCAGCGGATGTGATCCCAGCAATGGATGCCGACTTCGAACCCGGCGTCGCGCACGGAACGTAGCAGCGCCGCTTCGCGCCGGCCAATGTCCGGGCCGGGCAGCAGTGTGCCGTACAGCAGCGTGCGGATGCCGTAATGCTCGACCACTGAAGTGCGCGATACCTTGTTCAGGAAGCCGGGGCGGAACACGCGCTTGATCGCGCGGCCGGTGTGATCCGGGCCGAGGCTGAACAGGAAGGTTGCGCCTGCCTGATGTTTCTGCAGCAGCGTCACCAGGCGTGGCACGCCCTCGCGTGTACCGCGCCAGGTATCGACATCGATTTTCAGCGCCAGCAGCGGCATGGTTCAGTTTTCCGCCAGATCGCGGATCGCGGCGGCTTGATCACGGTAAAACTCGAAGATGTGCTTGAGCGCATCCTGCATCGTCGTCTCCGGCGCCCAGCCGAGATCGGCCATCGTGTTGTCGATCTTCGGCACGCGGTTCTGCACGTCCTGATAGCCCTTGCCATAGTAGGCGCCGGATGTGGTTTCGACCACGTTCACTTTCGCCAGTCCATCCGCATATTCCGGATACTGGCGCGCGAGTTCGAGCATCATGCTGGCCAGATCGCGGATGGAGAAATTGTTTTTCGGGTTGCCGATGTTGTAGATCTGGCCGCGCGCCTTGCCGTCGGCATTGTCGATGATTTTGACCAGCGCATCGATGCCGTCATCGACGTAGGTAAATGCACGTTTCTGGTGGCCGCCATCGACCAGCTTGATCGTTTCGCCGCGCACGATGTGGCCGAGGAATTGCGTGATCACACGGCTCGAACCTTCCTTCGGCGTCTGGATGTTGTCCAGACCGGCGCCGATCCAGTTGAATGGGCGGAACAGCGTGTAATCCAGCCCTTCCTGCTGGCCGTAGGCGGCGATGACGCGATCCATCAACTGCTTCGAGCAGGCGTAGATCCAGCGCGGCTTGTTGATCGGGCCGTACACCAGTTCCGAATTTTCCGGATCGAATTCCTCGTCCTTGCACATGCCATACACTTCGGACGTGGACGGGAAAACCACCCGTTTCTTGTACTTCACGCACCACTTGATGATCGGCAGGTTGGCTTCGAAATCGAGTTCAAACACGCGCAGCGGCGCCTGCACATAGGTGGCAGGCGTGGCGATCGCGACCAGCGGCAGCACCACGTCGCACTTCTTGACGTGGTATTCGATCCACTCGCGGTTGATCGTGATGTCACCTTCGAAGAAATTGAAGCGCGGGTTATCCAGGAATTCGCCCACGCGGTCGGAATGCATGTCCATGCCAAACACTTCCCAGTCGGTCGTGTTCAGGATGCGCTTGGTCAGATGATGGCCGATGAAGCCATTGACGCCGAGGATCAGTACTTTTTTCATGTCAATTCAAATTCAAAGGGAAAATAGGGGAAGCGGCCGTCAGCGGCTGGCCGTTCAGTTCTGCATCCAGAATGTGCAGGATGCCGCCGCCTGCCGGATGCAGCAGCAGGCGGCCGTGGTCGGATTCGATGCGGGACGTGGCAGGAGCGACGGTGTCAGGCGCGAGAACGCGGCTGCGCCAGATCAGCAGCTTGCCGGCGGCTGTTTCCAGAAACGCCCCCGGATAAGGACGGCTGACCGCGCGCACCAGATTGTGAATTTGCCGTGCGTTTTGAGCCAGAACGATGCGTCCGTCGGCTGCGCCGCGGCCGCCGAAATAGGCGCCCTGTTTCAGGTCTTGTGGCAGCATTTTCGCCGTGCCGTCGAGCAGCGCCGGCAGCGCGCGGTCGAGGCAGACCTCTGCCGCCACCGTGACCTTGGCGAACACATCGTGCGAGGTATCGTTCGGCAGGATCGGCACCGCCACCTGATCGACTAACGCGCCATTGTCCGGCTTCAGATTCATCGCATGCAGGCTGGCGCCGGTTTCGCGCTCGCCGTGCAGCACGGCCCAGTTGACCGGCGCGCGGCCGCGGTATTTTGGCAGCAGCGAGCCATGCATGTTGAATGCGCCCCGCTGCGCAATCGCCAGCAGCGGCGCTTGCAGCATGTGCCGGTAGTAAAAGCTGAACACGAAATCCGGCGCCAGGGCAGCCAGCTGCTGTTCGATTTCCGGCACGTTCGGGTCGGCTGGTGATATGCACGGTATGCCGTAATCGTCGCAAACCGCCTGTACCGATTCGAACCAGATGTTTTCCTGCGGGTTGTCCGGATGCGTCAGCACCAGTTTGACCTCGACTCCATGCGCCAGCAACACTTTCAGGCAGCGCACACCGACGTTGTGGTAGGCGAAGACGATGGCGCTGCTCATGCCTGCGCCTCGCTTTCGGCCGGTTTCTGTTCCAGCACAGCAGCGATCAGATAAGTTGGGCGCTTGCGCACTTCCTGATAGATCCGGCCGACATATTCGCCCAGCAGGCCGATGCCGAACAGCGCGATGCCGATCAGGAAAAACTCGATCGCGAACAGAGTGAACAGCCCGCCTTCTTCCGGCCCGATAATCAGCCGGCGCGCGAACAGATAAACCACCAGCAGGCTGGAGCCGAAAGAAATCAGCATGCCGAGCATCGAGAACATCTGCAGCGGCACCAGCGAGAAGCCGGTCAGCAAATCGAAGTTCAACCGGATCAGGCTGTAGAGCGAATACTTCGATTCGCCGGCATGACGCTCCTCGTGGCCGATCGTGACTTCGGTCGGCCGTTGCGCGAACGAATACGCCAGCGCCGGAATGAAAGTGTACAGCTCGTTGCACTGGTTGATGGTGTCGATGATCTGGCGGCTGTAGGCGCGCATCATGCAGCCCTGATCAGTCATCTTGATGCGGGTGACGCGTTCGCGCAGCAGGTTCATCGCGCGGCTCGCGATATGCCGCCACCAGCTGTCGTTGCGCTGGCGGCGAATTGAGCCGACGTAGTCGTGCCCCTGTTCCATCGCATCGAGCAGCAGGCGGATATCTTCCGGCGGGTTTTGCAGGTCGGCATCCAGCGTCACGATTTGCTGGCCACGCACATGCGCAAAGCCTGCCAGAATCGCCCGGTGTTGGCCGAAATTGCCATTCAGCAGCACCACGCGCGTGACATCCGGCCGTGCATGAAACTGTTCGGACAGAATCGCGGCCGAGCGATCGACGCTGCCATCGTTGATGAAAATGATTTCGTACGGCTTGTTCAGCGCATCGAGTGCCGGGTAAAGGCGCGTAAACAGCGCAGCCAGAGTGGCTTCCTCGTTATAAACGGGGATGACGACGGAAAGAATCGGGTTGTTCATGCGGTGAGTTGAAGCAGTGATTGCCGGATGGCATTGCAGACGCGAATGACGTCGACATCGTTCATGCGGGGAAACAGCGGAATGGTGACGGTACGTGCGGCAACGCTTTCAGTGTGCGCCAGCATGCCTTCGCGCCAGCCATGCTGGCGGTACAGACTGGTGGTGTGGATGGCCGGGTAGTGCACGCCTGTGCCGATGCCGGCTTCCGCCATCAGCTTGAGAAAAGTGCTGCGTTGCGTGGCGAGGGATTTCGGCAGCAGGATCTGGAACATGTGCCAGTTGCTTTGCTTGAAATCCGCCAGCGGCAAGCCCAGTTCCGGAGCGGACAGATGTTCGAAATACAGCCGTGCCAGTTGCCGCCGTTTCTGGTTGAATGCGTCGAGCCGCTTCAGCTGCCCCAGACCGATTGCGGCCGCGATGTCGGTCAGATTCGCTTTGCCGCCCAGCACGTCGCAATCGTAAGTGCCGTCGGCAAACCGCGTTACCCCCTGCAGCCGCAGCTTTTCGAACAGCCGGGCCTCGTCGTCGCTGTTCATCACTAGGCAGCCGCCTTCGCCGGTGGTCATGTTCTTGTTAGGGTGAAAGCTGAAAATAATCAGATCACCGAAGGTGCCGAGTTCCTTGCCGCGCCAGTTCGCGCCTTGCGATTGCGCCGCATCTTCGATTACGCGCAGCCGGTATTTTTCGGCTATCGCATAAATCCGGTCGCGGTCAACAGGCAATCCAGCCAGATCTACCGGGATGATGGCGCGGGTGCGCGGTGTGATTGCTGCCTCGATCAGGGCGGGATCGATTAAGCGCGTGGCCGGGTCGATATCGACGAACACCGGTTTGGCGCCGACTTCGAGGATTACGTTCGCCGTAGCGACCCAGCTCATCGCAGTGGTGATGACTTCGTCGCCAGCGCCGATGCCGGCGATCCGTAGTGCGAATTCAAGCGCGGCGGTGGCTGAATTCACCAGCCGGACAGGTCGTCCGCCTGCGCGTTGTGATAGTGCCGCTTCAAGTTCGCGGCAGCGCGGGCCGGTGGTCAGCCAGCCGGAGCGCAGCACATCCGCCACCGAGGCGATCGTTTCTTCATCGACTTCTGGCCGGGTAAAGGGAAGAAACTCCATCTGTGTCATGTTGTCAGCTCCTAGCCACGATGACGACGCCGATGATGATGACCGCGATGCCGATCAGGCGCTGCGGGCCGACGGCTTCACCGAACAGCCACCATGCGAGCAAGGCATTGACCAGATAGCCGATTGACAGCATTGGGTAAGCGATGCTGACTTCGACCCGCGACAAGGCCATGATCCAGACCACGACGCTGACGACGTAACAGCTTAGACCGCCGATGATCGGCAGGTTGGTGGCCAATTGAGTTGAAATTGGCCATACGTTTGCCAGGCTGAAATCAAATTGACCGATCTGGCGCACGCCTGCTTTCAACAGCAATTGGGCGGCGGCGTTCAGCAGCACGCCAAGAAGAATCAGACTGAATTCGAGAATTTTCATGGTTTTGCCACCACCATCCGGCGCACATCCTGATAAATGATTTTCATCGGCAGACCGCGCTGCGCTAATTCCTGATAAATATCCATGCGCAGCATCGCCACGGCGCTAGGCGATGCTTGCCATCGGGAAACAAAGTCATCCATGTTGCCAATCCAGCGCTCAGGCTCGGTTTTCTGGCCGAAATTGAATTCGCCAACGTATTCGACCAGCGTCACGGGTCGGCGCAGATAATACGGAAAAGTCTGATCGTACATCCTAACCGAGAAAATTTGTGTTTCTGGTGCCAGATAGGGGCGGATGGTTTCGGCTGCATTCCTGCTGCTCTTGACCTGGCCGAATGCTTCATGCCCGGCAGTTCCGGTGGTGACGGCTAGCAACGAAGTCATCGTCACTGCCATCATGCCTGCTTCGAGGCGACCCTGGCTCAGCCACCGCCAAGCGACGAACGCGCCAGCCAGGAAGATGATTGCGCCTGAGGCCAGATACCAGCCGAAGTGGGTGTACATCTCGGCCGGCGATGCGCTGGAAGCAAAACGCCCGATGAATGGTATCGCCATCAGGGCCAGTGCCCAGATGGCCGCCGGCAGGCAGAGATGAAGCCGGAGCTGACGCGCTTCAAGTCTGGCTATCGAATAGCCGAGTAGCAGCGCCAGCGCGGGGAACATTGGCAGGATGTATGACGGCAGTTTCGAGCTTGATTTGCTGAAAAAAACGAAAATGAAAACGCACCAGATCAGCAGAAAACGTCCTTGATCGAAGTTGACGTTTTTTTTCTGCCACCCGTCGCGCACGAGTCTGGGCAGCAGCGTGGTCCAGGGCAGGAAACCGGCCAGCAGCACCGGCACGAAATACCAGAACGGGCCCGGACGGCTGTGCCCGGGGTTCAGAAAGCGTTCGAAGTGTTCATGAATGAAAAAAAAGTGCGCGAAGCCGGGGTTGCGTTCGGATACCAGCCAGAACCACGGTACTGTGAGCAGCAGAAACAGCGCGCAACCCGCCAGCCATTGCATCCGGCGCCACGGTGCGAATTGGCGCTGAACCAGCGTGTAGATGAACAGTGTTGCGCCCGGGATCAGCAAGCCAATCAGTCCTTTCGACAGCGTCGCGCCGGCCATCGCCGCCCAAGCGAGCAGCATCATGTTGCGCCGCTCGGCCGCCGAGGCATCATCGTGCTGCGCCAGCAGGAAAGCACACAGTGACAGCGTCAAAAAGAAAGTGACGCCCATGTCCAGTGTCAGGAAATGGCTGTTGCCGATGATCCAGGTCGTGCCGGCGCAGATGATGGCGGCCAGATGTCCGCTGCGTTCATCCCACAGCCGGCGGCCGGTCAGGCCAACGGTCAGGATGGTCAGCAGGCCGGTCAGCCCCGGCCAGAAGCGAGCTGCGAATTCGCTGAATCCGAACAATAGAAAAGCCATGCTGCTGGCCCAGTATTGCAGGATGGGCTTTTCGAAATACAGGATGTCGTTCAGCCGCGGAGAAATCCAGTCCCCTGTTTGCAGCATCCCCATGGAGATCGAAGCGTAGCGCCCCTCGTCGGCGTGAATCAGCGCGCGGAAGTTCAGGGAAACCAGCCAGATGGCCGTGATCGCCAGCCAGAACCAGAATGCGGGCTGGCGGATTTTCCGGGCCAGATATGTTGACATGCGATTGTAAAAATTTTGCAGGCAGAATCAGAAATCATCGCGTATTGCCCATGCCGCCGGATAAATTGGCGGTGGTGACGCGCTGGCGGTAAAAGATGTCCTGACGCATGAAACCGGTCAGTGCCACGACAAGTCGCACAGTTTAGGGTATTTTTCGTTAATTTTCTGTTAAAGACGAGGTAAATGGCGAACTGCGCGCATTTCTGGCTGGCAGTGTCAGGCGGAAGATACAATGTAGGGCGATTGATGGTTCGTTGAGGCGACAGGCAAGATCGCTTATGCTGCCGGTTTTTCGCATTGATGCTTTTTTGATTGAGGGGCTGTACGATGAGCGCTGATGGAATGGTTTGTCCGGAATGCGGTCGGCATGAGGGCGTGCCGCTGATTTGGGGCAAACCGCCCGCCGACGCCGCCGACAAGATCGAGCGCGGCGAACTTGTTTGCGGTGGTTGCGACATTTGGTCATCGGTGTGCGGCGTGGTGATGAACCGTGAGTGCCGCGCTTGCGGTCACCAGTGGCACATACGAGAAAATGCCTGATTGCTATCTTGCGCTTTTGCGCTGGCGTTCAAGCATTGCCTTGAGCCATGGAGCGCTTTCTACCGGCGCCGCGCCGGAACAGCGTACTTGATAGGGTTTGCCGCTGATGCTGCTGGCTGTGGCTGCGCGCGCAATGAAGGCATTCGCATCCGGAACCAGATCGCGTTGTTGCAGATAACGATATTTTTTGCGCAGATGCGTGCTCGCATCTGTGGCCGTGTGCCATTCGCCATTGCGATAAAATTCGCAGCCCGAGCGCTCGACGTACGTCAGCAGCGCGTCGATTTCAGCTTCGGCCCGCGTTTCGGCGCCGAGGGCGGTTGATGCGATCAACAGCAGTATCAACAGGGGCGTGAGTCTGGTTGCCATGGGTGGTTGAGCATTGCGGGAACAGATTGTTACACTTTAACACGGTGCTCGGCTTGTTTTCGGTGATGAACGGGCTACCATATCAGCACGAATTTTTTATTTGAGGTCAGCCATGAAGATGCAAACCAAAATCATCGCTTCGCTGCTTTGCCTGAGCGCGCTGCCGCTGGCGAATGCGCAGGAATTTGAAGACAACGCGCGCGTGACGCGGGTGGTGCCGCGTACCGAGCAGGTCAACCAGCCACGGCAGGAATGCCGCACCGTGTATGTGCCGGTGCAGCAGGAGCGCAGTGCTGCCGGCGCGATCATCGGTGGCATTGCTGGCGGCATTCTGGGTAACCAGGTTGGACGTGGCTCGGGCCGTGCGGTGGCCACCGGCGTCGGCGCGGTAGCGGGCGCGATGGTCGGTGACAATCTGGACAATCGCGATCGGCCGCCAGCCGGCCAGGTGGCGCAGCAGGAATGCCGGATGGTCGATAGCTGGCAGGCGCGCGCGACCGGATATGAAGTGACCTACACCTACGGCGGGCGCTCCTTCACTACCGTGCTGCCTTTCGACCCGGGTCGGCATGTGCGAGTGCGGGTTTCCGTGTTGCCGGTTCAGTAACGCATCCGACGGAAAATACCGGTTCCTGCCGCCTGCGGTGCTGGTGGCGCGCAGCGGCAGGATTTTTTATTGTCAGGCCCTTTGACGGCAAAGCCAAGTGCCTGTATAATTTGGGGTTTTCCCGATTCCGTCAGGTTCTGGCAGGTGCTTCGGGGAAGAAATTCCTTTCATTTTTTTGATGAGGTTTCTCATGTACGCGGTCATAAAAACCGGCGGCAAACAATATAAAGTTGCTGCTGGCGAAAAATTAAAAGTAGAACAGATACCGGCAGACATCGGATCCGAAATCACGCTCGACCAAGTGCTCGCAGTGGGCGCTGGTGACACCATCAAGTTTGGTGCACCGCTGGTCGCAGGTGCTACGGTACGTGCTACGGTATTGGCGCAAGGTCGCCACGACAAGGTAAAGATTTTCAAGATGCGTCGTCGCAAGCACTATCAGAAGCGTCAGGGCCATCGCCAAAACTATACCGAATTGCAAATTGTTTCGATCAACGCGTAAGCGCTGGCCGAACTGATACCAGGAGTCTGAAATGGCACACAAAAAAGGCGGCGGCACTACGCGTAACGGCCGTGATTCCGAGTCGAAACGACTGGGCGTGAAGGTTTATGGCGGTCAAGCAATCAAGGCTGGCAGCATCATCGTACGCCAGCGCGGCACGGCAATTCATGCTGGTGAAAACGTTGGTTGCGGCAAGGACCACACGCTGTTCGCGCTGATCGACGGCAAGGTGGCTTTTGTCACCAAAGGCGCGGCGCAAAAACACTATGCAACGGTGGTTTCCGCCTGAAATGGCGTAAAATCCGCGAGGCGCAAGCCTGCATTGCATCACAAAAGGCTCTGCCCACGGTAGGGCCTTTTTAATTTTTGGCATTCCAATATGAAATTCATCGACGAAGCACGCATCGAAGTGATAGCCGGCGACGGCGGCAATGGCGTCGCTTCGTTCAATCGCGAGAAATTCCGCCCGTTCGGCGGCCCGGATGGCGGTGACGGCGGCAAGGGCGGCAGCGTCTGGGCCGTGGCCGATCGCAATATCAATACACTGGTTGATTACCGTTTTTCGAAGCGGCACGAAGCGAGGCGCGGCGAGCATGGACGCGGGTCGGACTGCTATGGTAAGGGCGCGGACGACATCCTGTTGCGGATGCCGGTCGGCACCATCATCACCGACCGCAACAGCGGCGAGATCATCGCTGACTTGACCGAGCATGGGCAGTTGGAATTGCTGGCCAAGGGCGGCGAAGGCGGTTGGGGCAACATCCACTTCAAGAGTTCGACCAACCGCGCACCGCGGCAGAAGACTGATGGCAAGCCGGGTGACCGGCGCGAACTGCAGTTGGAGTTAAAGGTGCTGGCCGATGTTGGCTTGCTCGGCATGCCCAATGCCGGCAAATCGACCTTCATCACCGCCGTTTCGAATGCCAAGCCGAAAATCGCCGACTACCCGTTTACGACCCTGGTGCCAAACCTCGGCGTGGTGCGGGTCGGGAGTGAAAAGAGTTTCGTCATCGCCGACATTCCAGGGCTGATCGAAGGCGCGGCTGAAGGGGCCGGTCTCGGCCATCAGTTTCTGCGCCACTTGCAGCGCACAGGCCTGCTGCTGCATATCGTCGATTTGGCGCCATTCGAGGAAACGGTCGATCCGGTCAAGGAAGCGAAGGCGCTGGTCAAGGAACTGGAAAAATACGATCCGGCGCTGGCCGACAAGCCGCGCTGGCTGGTACTGAACAAGCTCGACATCGTGCCGGAAGAAGAACGCAAGAAGCGCGTCGCCAGCTTCATCCGGCGGATGAAATGGAAGGGGCCGGTATTTGAAATTTCGGCGCTCAATCGAGAAGGCTGCGAAGAACTAATCGTCGAGATTTTCCGCCATATCGAACAGCAAAAGCAGGCGGAATTGCGTGCGCAGGAAGTGCGCGTGGCCGAGGACGCGCGCGCGATCGAAACGATTGATCCGGACGATCCGCGCTTCAAGGTCATCGAATAACAACCACCATCCTTTCACCGTCAGCCCATCATGAATTCCCTGATTCAACATGCAAAGCGCCTGGTCATCAAAGTCGGTTCGACGCTGGTGACGAACGATGGCAGTGGGCTGGACAAGGTGGCGATTGCCAAATGGGCGGCGCAGATTGCCGAGTTGCGGCTGGGCGGCAAGGAAGTGGTGCTGGTCAGTTCCGGCGCGATTGCCGAGGGAATGCAGCGGCTGGGTTTCGACAAGCGGCCGACCGGCATCGACGAACTTCAGGCGTGCGCGGCGGTCGGGCAGATGGGGCTGGTGCAGATTTATGAAACCAGCTTTCGCACGCATCAACTCGATACCGCGCAGGTGTTGCTGACGCACGCCGACCTGGCTGATCGTGAGCGCTACCTGAATGCGCGCTCGACGCTGCTGACGCTGCTGCGCCTGGGCGTGGTGCCGATCATCAATGAAAACGACACCGTTGTGACCGATGAAATCAAGTTCGGCGACAACGATACGCTCGGCGCGTTGGTGGCGAACCTGATCGAAGCCGATGCACTGGTGATCCTGACCGATCAAAAGGGACTGTACAGCGCCGATCCGCGCAAGGACCCGGAAGCGGAATTCATCCACCATGCGCGTGCCGGCGAGCCGGCGCTGGAAGCGATGGCCGGCGGCGCAGGTTCCGCCATCGGGCGCGGCGGCATGCTGACCAAGGTGTTGGCGGCCAAGCGCGCGGCCAGTTCCGGCGCGCATACGGTGATTGCCTGGGGGCGCGAGGAAAACGTGCTGACGCGGCTGGCGGCCGGCGAAGCGATTGGCACGCATCTGGAAGCCGAAACCGGCCACCTGACCGCGCGCAAGCAGTGGATGGCCGATCACTTGCGCATTGCCGGCAAGGTCACGCTCGACACTGGCGCGGTGCAGAAGGTGCGCGACGAAGGCAAGTCGCTGTTGCCGATAGGCGTGGCGGCGATTGAGGGTGAATTCGGCCGTGGCGAAGTGATTGCCTGCGTCGATAATGACGGCAGCGAAATCGCCCGTGGCCTGAGCAACTATTCCAGCGCCGAGGCGCGGCTGATCGCCCGCCGGCAATCAGCCGAGATTGCCGACATTCTTGGCTACGCTGGCGAGCCGGAACTGATCCATCGCGACAACCTGCTGCTGCGCTGATTCGCTGGCACAGCAGCTGAGGCAGGCATTACTTCCCGACATTGATTGGCTTGACGCTGCCGCAGTTCGCGCCCAGCCATTTGCCGCTGGTCTTGCGCTGATGGTTCGCCGGTTGGCCCATCGCCGTGCCCTTGAAGCTGTAGTTCGAGTCAAAGCTGGTGGCGTAATGCGTACCCTTGACGGTGCCGCTGCCCTTCATGTTCGGGCCGTTGCAGACGATGTCGGCCGAATAGTTGCTGCCGCTGCGGCTCATGTTTTTCGTCTGGCACTCGCGTTCCTTCTGGCCAGGCATTTCGTCGCGCGACAGCAGCTCCTTCGTATAGCAGACCTTCATCACCATCGCGCCATTGCGCATTTCCGGCACGTTGATGCCCATCTGGCGCATCCGTGCTGCCTGCTCTGGCGAAATTTGCGGACGGTTTTTCATCGAATCCGATTGCGTTGTGATTTCCCACAGGCCGGGATTCATTGGTGACGCGGCTTGCGTCAGCGCGGGAACGGAAATGGCGGTGCACAGCAGGATGGAAAATGTGATCTTGCGCATGGGTGCTCCTGGAAAATGGCATTTGCCAGAAACGGCATCTGCCGACGTTGATGGAATGAAACAGCGCAGATTCTGCACCGATATAGGCATTCAGGCAATATTTCAAGCAATGTCTTGGTGGCCGATGGTTGATGCGCTACACTAGTTCCATAGAGCAATCGACTATTCAGAAGGGTGGCGTTGGAGCAATTGACGAATTTTCAGGCTTCCGGCTACGAGATTGGCGAACTGCAGCTGTTTCGTAACGTGGAGCAGAAATCAGTCGTCCGCATGCTGGCAGATTGCCCGGTGATACGGGTTGCTGCCGGACAGACGGTCACTGATCCGCCGCGGCGCGGGGCGCATCTGTATGTCGTCCTGCGCGGGGAGCTGGGGGTGGCTTCCGGTCAGCAGTGGGGAATGGAAGAGGGCGCGGTGATTACGGTCTTGCCGGGCGAATGCGTGGGCGAACTGTCGGTGTTCGACGAGCAGGCTGCGGCGCCGACGATCACCGCGATGCAGGAAACGGAATTGCTGGCGATCGAGGCTGGCAAGCTGTGGCAGATGATCGATGAATCCAATGGCGTGGCGCGCAACCTGCTGCACCTGCTGTCATTCCGGATACAGGCGACCAATGCCCGCTTGCGGCAGCGGCAAAAGGTAGGCAAGTTCTACCAGCAGTTGTCGATGCTGGACGGGCTGACCAGCCTGCACAATCGGGCTTGGCTGGACGACAGGCTGCCGGCGCTGGTCGAGGAAGCGCGCTCGTCGGCCCGGCCGTTGACCGTCATCATGCTCGATATCGATCATTTCAAGCAGTTTAATGATGTGCATGGTCATCAGGCGGGGGATGACGCCCTGCGCGCTGCGGCCAGAGTGTTCGGCGAGGCGCTGCGGCCGACCGATCATTCGGCCCGTTATGGCGGCGAGGAATTTTGCGTGATCCTGCCCGGCAGCGATAGCCGGGCTGGTGCGATGGTGGCGCAGCGTTTGTGCGAACGGATGCGGCAGGCGGTCGTGTTTGGCGACATGCGCCAGCCACTGCCGCACATGACGGCCTCGTTCGGCGTGGCCACGCTGGAAAACGGGCAGGATGCCTTGGGGCTGCTGGCATGCGCGGATCAGGCGCTGTACCGCGCGAAGGATGCCGGGCGCGATCGAGTCGTGCTGCATGGCGGGGAGGAGTGAAGTTCCTGTTTCAGGGGGGATGCTATGACGCGAGGTTACAAACTGATTCCGCTGGGAGAAGTCGAGCCTGGCATGGTGCTGTCCGACGACTACCTTGATCGCCATGGCAAGGTGCTGCTGCCGAAGGGGAGCGTGCTGAGCGAAAAACTGCTCGCGTCGCTGCAACGCTATGAAATGGAACTGGTACCGATTGTGGTTGACGATACGCCGCCGCAGGACAAGGTGCTGCGGCGCGAATACCACCGTGGCCGGCTGGAAACGCTGTTCCGCAAGCACGATTACGGTCAGCCGGAACAGAATGCGAACGACATCCTGCAGCAGCACATGCGATATTTCCGTCTGGGGGAGGGGGCATGACTATCGAGATTGACGACGTCATCAAACGCATCGAGGAATTGCCGTCGCTGCCGGCGGTGGTGATGGAAGTGCTGGAATCGATCGATCAGGAAGCGGTCAACCTGTCGCAACTGACGCGCAAGATCATTCTCGATCAGGCGTTGACGGCGAAGATCCTGCGCTGCGCCAATTCCTCGTTCTACAACACGCAATCGCAGGTTACGACCATCCAGCAGGCGATCAACCTGATCGGCATTTCCGGCGTGCGCAATCTGGTGGTGGCGGCCGCGCTCAAGGGCAGTTTCCCTGAATGCCACTGCCGCGGTTTCGATTTCAATGTATTCTGGCGGCATTCGATAGCGGTTGCGGTGTGCGCGAAGGTGCTGGCGCGGCACATGCAGTTGAACCAGGATTACGCCTACACCGCCGGTCTGCTGCATGACATCGGCCGACTGGTACTGGTGACGCAATTCACCGCCCAATACGAGCAGGCGATCGCCTGGCGCGCGGCGCAGGATTGCCATATCGTGCAAGCCGAGCGAGAAGTGCTCGGTATCGACCACGTGCAGGTTGGCGAAGCGCTGGCGGCGCACTGGCACTTTTCAAAGGGCATCGTGAACGCGATTGCCAAGCACCATGATCCCGATTTGACTGGTGGCGACACGGTGGCGGCGATTGTGCACGTGGCCGACGCGATTGCGCACGCGCTCGATTTTTCCGAGGATGAAGACGACCTGGTGCCGCCGGTATCGCTGCCGGTATGGAGCGCGCTCGGGCTGTCGGACGAAGACTGGGTACGCGTGTTCCGTGAAACCGAACTGCGGTACGAATCGGCGCGCCTGGGGCTGGCGGCATGACGCCAGTTCCATTGCCGGAGTAAGCGATGCACAGCTTTCTCTGGCACGACTACGAAACCTTCGGCGTTTCACCGCGCAGCGACCGGCCGGCGCAATTCGCCGCCATTCGCACTGATGCCGAACTGAACGAAACGGGGAAGCCGCTGATGCTGTACTGTCAGCCGGCGCCGGACTACCTGCCCGATGCGCAAGCCTGCCTGATCACTGGCATCACGCCGCAGCTTTGCCTCGAACGCGGGCTGGCCGAACACCGTTTCGCGGCTGATATCGAACGCGAATTTTCGCAGCCGAACACGATTGGCGTCGGCTACAACTCGATCCGCTTCGACGACGAAGTCACGCGCTTTCTGTTCTGGCGCAACCTGATCGACCCGTACGCGCGCGAATGGCAAAACGGCTGCGGCCGCTGGGATATTCTTGATCTCGCCCGCACCGCGCACGCGCTGCGGCCGGAAGGGATAGTTTGGCCGACGGACGACGACGGCCGTCCCAGCTTCCGGCTGGAAAAGCTCACCAGCGCCAACGGCATCGGGCACGACGCGGCGCACGATGCATTGTCCGACGTGCGCGCCACCATCGGGCTGGCGCGGTTGATCCGCCAGCGCCAGCCGCGGCTGTTCGACTACTGCCTTGGCCTGCGCGACAAGACGCGCGCCGCCGACGAAATCGGCCTGCAGCGCGCGCCCGAACTGCGCACGCCGTTCCTGCACGTATCCGGCATGTTCTCCGCCGAGCGCGGCTGCATCGCGCTGATGCTGCCGCTGGCGCAGCACCCGCGAAACAAGAATGAAATCATCGCCTGGGATTTGTCGGCCGACCCGGAACAGTTGCTGTCGCTCGATGCCGAAACCATCCGCCAGCGGCTGTTTACCAAGACGGACGAACTGCCGGACAGCGTGTCGCGCCTGCCGGTCAAAACCATCCACCTCAACCGCGCGCCGGTGGTGATCGGCAACCTGCGCACGCTGTCACCAGCGATGGCCGAACGCTGGCAACTGGATCTGGACGCGGCGCAGCGGCGCAGCGCGATGGCCGCCAAACCGGCATTCGCGGCCAAAATGGCCAGCCTGTGGCAGGACGTTTACCGACGGCCGGAAAACGACGGCGTGGCCGAGGTCGATCAAGATTTGTACGGCGGTTTCATCGGCAACGCCGACCGGCGCCAGCTCAACCGGCTGCGCACGCTCGCGCCGGAAGCGCTGGCGGCGGCACGGGTGTCGTTCGACGACCGGCGGCTGGACGAACTGCTGTTCCGCTACCGTGCGCGCAACTTCCCGCACACGCTATCCGCCGACGAAGCGCAGCGCTGGCGCGAACACTGCGCGGCGCGGCTGGGTATGGGGGCCGACGGGGCCGATGGGGAGAATGGTGCTGATGGCGTTCGTTCCCGGGCTGCGCTGCTGGCGCAAATCGGCCAACTGCTACCGGCGGCCGACGCCCGCGGCCAGGCCGTGCTGACCGCGCTGCGCGACTATGCCGATGCGCTTGCCTTGGGTATCAGGCCAAAATAACTGACTTAAATGGCTTTTGGGTCAATAAGCCCCAAAAATATACTCCGGGCAGTATCTAAAAACAGCCAGCAAAACTGTGGCCTGGCGTAGTGTTTTGGCTATATACCCCGCCGATTTCCTCGCCAATTTCCCGCCAATATTCCAGCGACCACACCCGCTTCGCCCACGCTGATCACGCGCGGGTATGAAAACGGCGAGCCGCTGACGCGCGGTTTGGCTAAACAGGCTGCGGGGCGGGAATGAAAATTCGTTGTTTGGGCGAGTCAATGTAGGGGAAAACCCTCTCAGTGCGGCGGCAGGATAGGAATACACTCAATGCGTGCCCGCCATGCATGGCACGCGCAAGCTGCAAGTGATTCCTGCCGCACCTCCATTTTGTAAACATGAAGTCATTTATCTTGGGCAAAGTTGATGTTGTCTATTGGGGAAATTTGCTTCGGATGCCAGTTTGGCGCCGCTGTAGCTCAATATGCAATCCCCCGCGCCGCGCTGACGGCCGGAATCAGACCGATGCCAGGGCATGGAAATTGCCAGATAAAACCAGAACACGCGCTTTCGCCAATCCGGAGCAATCGCATCAATCGCACCATTCAGAACCATTACCGCCATTTGGAGTTTCACCATGCCCGCCGCTTCGCCCGCTTCCACCGCCAAGAACCATGTTGTCTTCATTGACAGCGCCGTCTCCGAACTTGACACCCTGATCGCTTCCCTGCCGGCCGGCACCGAAACCGTGCTGCTCAAAGCAGGCAGCGATGGTTTCGAGCAGATGGCGGCTTACCTGCAAGGCAAAACCGGCCTCGATTCGGTGCAGTTGATCTCGCATGGTGCATCAGGTCAGATCACGGCCGGCAGCAGCACGCTGAACGCGGACACCATCGCCAGCCACGGCGCGCAACTGACGGCGATCGGCGCGGCGTTGAAAGACAGCGGCGATTTCTTGATCTACGGCTGCAACGTGGCGCAAGGCGCGGCTGGCGAGGCGCTGGTGCAGCAGATTGCCAGCATCACGCAGGCGGATGTGGCGGCGTCAACCAACCTGACGGGCGCGACGGCGAAGGGCGGGGATTGGGTGCTGGAGTATCAGGCTGGGCATGTCGAATCGCAGGCCGTACTCGAACTGCCAAGCCAGTCAGCATTCAGTGGCACGCTGGCGCTTCCCTCTGGAATGCAAACCTGCAACATCTACGACATGACGGATGCGGGTAATACCCTGACCAGCACGTATTTCGTCGCCAGTGCCACCACCACCGCGAACAACCCGGCCAGCATGGAGGTCACCGCAGGCGCTTCCGGTTATGTCAACGACAACTCGACTGCCGGATCGACTGTGACAGTCCGGATTGGCAGCAACAATCCCGGGCTGGCATCGTTTGAACTGGCCAACATCAACATCTCCGATTTTGTTAATGCGTTGTCCGCACAAAACCTCCATGTTGTTGGGCACAAGGCGGATGGCAGCGGCACTGTCAGCACCGTCAGTGTCAGCGGCACCGTAGGTGACGATACCTATACCTCGGCCAACTTCAGCAACTGGTCGGTGTTTTCCGGCGTGCAACTGGATTATTTCGAGATTGCTTGGAACCTGACAGCCGCAGCCGATCAGGCGCCATTCAACATGGATCTGGTGTCGTTCAGCGTCAACAATATGACCGCGCCGGCGGTGATCCCTGCGCCCAAGGTCACCAATGTCACGTCGACGAACGCCAATGACATTTACTTGCCCGGCGACACGATCGCGATCACCGTGAAGTTCGATCAGGTCGTCAATGTTACCGGCACGCCGCAGCTCACGCTGGAAACCGGCGCGACCGATCACGTTGCCAGCTTTGTCAGCGGCAGCGGCACGGATACACTGACCTTCAACTACACCGTGCAAAGCGGCGACGTGTCGAGCGACCTCGATTACACCGGCACGACCGCGCTCGCCCTGAATGGCGGCACCATCAAGAATGGTTCGGCCACCAGCGCTGACCTGACCCTGTCTGCACCCGGCGCAGCCGGTTCGCTGGGTGCCAACAAGGGCATCGTTATCGATACCAACGAAGGCACGCTGCCGGCAGGCGCGCAGTCTTACAATCTGACCGCGCTCACCGATTATGGCGACAAGCTGAAAAACGATTATTTCGTCGTCAGCGCCACTTTCGACGGCAGCAGCGTGGCGATGAACAATGATGGCGGATCGGGATATGCCAATACAAGCCGGGGCGCAAGCGGCACCAGCACCGTTTCGATCAAGGTGGCCGCAGATGCACTCGATGTCGGATCGTTCGAGCTGACCAACATCAACCTGTCCGATTTTGCGGGTCGGGACACCAATGTCATGTCCAACCTCCATGTCGTCGGTCACAAGGCCGATGGTAGCGGCACCGTCAGCACCGTCAACGTCACCGGCACGGTAGGCGATGACACTTTTACCGCCGCGGGTTTCAGCAACTGGTCGGTATTCTCCGGCGTCAAGCTCGATTATTTCGAAGTAATCTGGGACATCGACAACAGCAGCTCGAACAACGCCGCCAACAATGTCGATTTCTTTTCCTTCGATGTCACCAACCTGACTGCTCCGGGCGCGGTGGCAGAACCCGTCATCACCAATATCACCTCAAGCGCCGCCAACGACATCTACGCACCAGGCGACACCATTGCGATAACGGTCGAGTTCAGCCAGTCCGTTACCGTCACCGGCACGCCGCAACTCACGCTGGAAACTGGCACGACCGATCGCGTCATCGATTATGTTAGCGGCAGCGGCGGCCGGACGCTGACTTTCAATTACACGGTACAGAGTGGCGACGTATCGGGTGACCTCGATTACATCGGCACCACCGCACTGACGCTCAACGGTGGCACCATCCGCAATAGCTCCAGCATTGATGCCGTTCTGACGCTGCCCGCAGCAGGCGCGGCCGGTTCGCTGGGCGCCAACAAGGGCATCGTCATCGATACCAATGAAGGCACGTTGCCGGCAGGCGCGCAGTCTTACAATCTGACCGCCCTCACCGATTATGGCGACAAGCTGAAAAACGATTATTTCGTGGTCAGCGCCAGCTTCGACGGCAGTAGCGCTCCCATGGACAACAATGGCGGATCGGGATATGTCAATAAGACCAAGGGCGCAAGCGGCACCAGCACCGTCTCGATCAAGGTGGCCGCGGACGCCCTCGACGTCGGATCGTTCGAGCTGACCAACGTCAACCTGTCCGATTACAGCGGTCAGCCCACCAATGTCATGTCCAACCTCCATGTCGTCGGGCACAAGGCCGACGGCAGCGGCACTGTCAGCACCGTCAACGTCACCGGCACTGCAGCCGATGACACTTTTACCGCCGCGAGTTTCAGCAACTGGTCGGTATTCTCCGGCGTCAAGATCGATTACTTCGAAGTGAGCTGGGACATCGACAACAGCAGCTCGAACAACGCCGCCAGCTATGTCGATTTCCTGTCATTCTCCGTCACCAATCTGAGCCAGCCGGCCAGCGGCAACCGCCCGGTTACCACTCTTCCCGCCGTGCCGACGATTGCCGAAGACAGCGTCGCCAATGCCATTACCGGCATTTCGATCGCGGATGCGGATGGTGACGCCCAGACCGTGACGCTGACTGCCACGCATGGCACATTCAGCGTTGGCACCACCACCGGTCTGACGCTGGTGTCGGGCAATTACAGCAGCGGTACGGTATCGTTCAGCGGCTCGCTGGCGGACATCAACACCGCGCTCGCCAGCCTGAAGTTCACGCCGACGGCCGATTTCTCCGGCACGGCCACGCTGCAGGTCAAGACCGACGATGGTCACTACAACAGCGACAACGACACACTGAACATCACTGTCAGCGCAGTCAATGATGCGCCGACGATGACCGGGCTGCCATCCGACATTACGGTCACTGAGGACGTTGCTGGCAATGTCGACCTGTCGTCGGTCACGTTCGGCGATGTCGATGCCGGAGCGAACAGCATCACGCTGACGATAGCCGCTGGCGCTGGCACGCTGACGGCATCCAGTGGCGGCAGCGTAACCGTCGGCGGGTCGGGCACCGGCACGCTGACGCTAAGCGGTACGGCATCGAATATCGACACCTACCTGAACACGGCAAGCAACATCAAGTACACGGGTACGGCCAACACCAATGGTGACAATGCCACCACACTGACTTTGACCGCGAATGACAATGGCAACACCGGTGCTGGCGGCGGCAATAATGTTGCTCTTGGCACGGTCAATATCGACATCACGGCCGTCAACGATGCTCCCGCGATCACGGCGGGAGCCAGCGCCAGCTATACCGAGAATGGCAGCGCCGTGGCTGTGGACAACACGATCAGCGTTACCGATGTGGATTCGGCCAACCTTGCCGGCGCGACTGCCGTGATTTCTTCGGGTTACACCAGCGGTGATACGCTGAACTTTATCAATCAAAACGGTATTGCCGGAGCATGGAATGCGGCCACGCATACGCTGACGCTTAGCGGATCGGCCAGCATCGCGCAGTATCAGGCCGCCTTGCGCTCGATCACGTTCAATTCCGGCAGCGACAATCCTGGCAACGGTACGCGCACGGTTACTTGGCAGGTGGACGATGGCGCCGCCTCGGCGCACGCCAGCAATACGGCAACCAGCACGGTGACCGTTACGCCGTTCAACGATGCGCCGACCAGCATTGCGATATCCGGCAGCATGGTATCCACCTACGACACGGCCAACACCACGGTGGGCACGCTGACCACGACCGATGCCGACAGTTCGGCCTGGACGTATTCGATCCAGTCCATTTCGCGGAACGGCATACTCAGAAGCAACGATGGTTCTCTGTTTTCACTGGCGGATGCCGGTTCGGTCGCCAGCACCGCGCTGCGCGCGACCGCGCCGGGCACGACGACGGCGGGTGCTTACACGGTGGTGGTGCGGGCAACCGATGCGGACGGGCTGTATTACGACCAGACGCTGACGGTCAATGTCAGCAATGCGATGACCGTCACCACGCATTTCGATGAAACGTATGACAACAAGTCTTACACCGACGAACTGGCCGACGGTCTCGGCCTCAGCCTGGACGAAGCGGTCGGGCTGGTCAATGCGGCCGGCGGCGGCGCCATCCGTTTTGGCGCGGGGGTGTCAGTTGCCAATGCGTGTTTATCGCCACTCGCCATCAATACCGATATCACGCTGGTGCATGATGCGGTATCCACGGTCGAAATCAACACCCTTGGCAAGCTCATCACCATTGCCGCCGGCAAGACGCTGACCGTCCAGGCCGATAGCGGCGCTTATCTGTCTTTTGACGCTAGCCCGATCGCCGGTTCGGGCAACCTGACCAAGACCGGCAACGGTCTATTGTCCATGCAAACCGATGCCGGCTACAACGGCACCATCACCATTTCCGCTGGTACGCTGGCTACTGCCGGCGCTGAAACGATCGGCGATGCGGCTAGCGTGATGGTCAATAGCGGCGGCACGCTGACGCTGAATGGCAATGAAACTATCGGCAAGCTGGAGGGTGCGGGTGCGGTTAATCTGCTGGGGTACACCCTGACCGTCGGCAATGCGGGTAATTCGGCATTCATTGGCGCGATCAGCGGCTCTGGCGGGCTAATCAAGCTTGGCGGCGGCATACTGGATCTGTCCGGCACCAACACCTATACCGGCGCGACCACGGTCAATGCCGGCACGCTGGCGCTGGCGAACGGCTCGGCGTTGTCCGATAGCAGTGCCGTGACGGTCGCCACGGGCGCCGGCATGACGCTGTATGCTTCGGAAACTATTGGCTCGCTGGCTGGTTCAGGCAATGTTTCCATTACTGCTAGCCATACGCTGACAACCGGCGGCAATAACGCCTCGACCGTCTTTTCCGGCCAGATCAGCAGCCCCTTCGGCGGTCTGGTCAAGGCCGGCACCGGCACGCTGATGCTTTCCGGAACCAACACCTACGCTGGCGCGACCACCATCAACGGCGGCACGCTGGAACTGTCTGGCGGCCAGGCCGTGGCTAACAGCAGTGCGGTCACGGTGGCAGCCGGCGCCACGCTGCAACTGGATTCGTCGGAAACCATCGGTTCGCTCGCGGGCAGCGGCGGCACGGTTTCGCTGGGTGCCAGCGCATTGACGCTTGGCGGCGACAATAGTTCAACCGTTTTTATCGGCGCGATTAACGGATCGGGTGAGCTGACCAAGGTGGGCACGGGCACGCTGACCTTGTACGGCGCGAATACCTATACCGGCGCGACCGTGATTTCTTTTGGCAAGCTGATGCTCAATGGTTCGCTGAACAGCGCGATCAGGGTCGATGGTGGCGCCGTGCTCGATGGCAGCGGCAGCACCAGCGGCGCGGTCACGGTGCAAAATGGCGCCACGCTGGAGGTTGGCAGCAGCGGGGTCGAAGATCTCGCCACCGGCGACCTGACGCTGGCCAGCGGCGCCACCTTCGTCGCACAGATCGGCGGCACCACCGCCCGCACCGGCTACGACCAGATCAAGGTGACCGGCGCGGTCGATCTCACCGGTGCCACGCTGAACGCTTCGCTCATCAACAGTTTCGTGCCTACCACGGGCAACAGCTTCACCCTGATCGACAATGATGGCACGGATGCCGTCACCGGCACGTTTGCCGGGTTGGCCGAGGGTTCGACGGTGACGATAGGTGGCCGGCAGTTCACCATCAGCTATGCCGGTGGCACTGGCAACGACGTGGTGCTGACGGTAGCCAACGCCGCGCCGGTCATCAGCAGCAATGGCGGCGGCGCCACGGCAACGGTCAGCATGGCCGAAAACACCACCGCTGTCACCACCGTCACCGCGACCGATGCCAACGCCGCCGATGTGCTGGCCTACAGCATCAGCGGCGGCGCGGATATGGCCAAATTTGCCATCAACGCATCCACCGGCGCGCTCAGCTTCAAATCCGCGCCGGATTACGAAACGCCGGCCGATGCCGATGGCAACAACAGCTATGTCGTTGAAATCACCGCATCGGATGGCAATGGCGGCAGCGATGTGCAAACGATCACGGTCAACGTCACTGACGTGGCTGAAACACCGCCCGCGCCACCCGCGCCTCCTGCTCCGCCTCCGTTGACAGGCACCGTCGATGGCGTGTCCATTTCGCAGCAGACGACGACCAACAGCCAGACCGGGCAGGCCGAGCAGACGATCACGGTGCCGACCATCACCACTGGCCGGGTGGACGACCCGACGACCGCGCACACCGCGCTGGCCGACATCCCAGTCGGTCCGACAGGCGCCACGAATGCGCTGGTCGTCAGCCTGCCCAACGGCAGC